>Ga0307509_10000016_pt1 | contig 266991 bp, 242 predicted proteins | sample 10_EM_MG_FD_202245 | JGI IMG/M metagenome (GOLD analysis project Ga0307509, IMG submission 202245) | Populus trichocarpa ectomycorrhiza microbial communities from riparian zone in the Pacific Northwest, United States - 10_EM | ecosystem: Host-associated > Plants > Roots > Unclassified... | reverse complement strand
TCCCGAGAACACTTCAACTCGATCAACTGTACTAGGCATAGGCGTATGACTAGGCTTACGACTAGTCCCTCGCTATGCAGCTATGGTCCGGTCCAAATGGGGGCCGCTCCAGTCTAGCCTAGTGGAACGAGCGACCGTCCGCTTCTAGTCTGTGATTTAGTGAGACTGAGCGCCCGCTTTTGGCCGACAAGAGTCAGTCGGGTAATGTAGGGGGAGATTGGGTTCCAAGAGGTACGCGAGGGGTGGCCCAAGGTGACTTCCTTGACGCGCGATTCGTTTCGAGCAGGTCAGGGCTCGCCCGAACGGGAGTGTAACTAGCCGGTCGATGAGTGAGTCCCGCGTGCTTCCGTTCGGCCCCAACTTCCGCTGCGTGAGCAGGGATTGCGTCCGCCATATGCGCGATCCGATCGAGGAACGGTTTTGAATCCAACCCCACCTGTTCGGCAAACGTCAGCCAGTCACCGCGCAAATGCGGGCGCCCAGTTCCGCGCGTCGTGGCCTCTATCCCGCGTCTCGTTGTCGCGGATTTTCCGTGCTAGGCACTCACTCTTCCTTTACGTAAACGGCAAGGTAAGTAGTTGTGCCTCGACCAATTCCGAGGCAACCGGGTTGGCTTACGTGAAATACCGAGTGCAGCTTGTATCCCTCGGCGGCTTTATTAGTAAAACGATCACCGAGCGCTGCGATAGCCCGGTTCGAGAACTCGGCGCCAATGGGCTCTATCATGTATTTCATCTGAACTCCTGTCCTTCTAAGGAACGTCAACTCCTCCGGAACCCGGGCGGCATCGATTCAATCGCCTTATGGTTGCGACCGTGCCGCCAATCAAGCCGATCTTCCGAAAAGCGAGCTCGGAATACCTGGAGCAGCTTGGATCAAACACGCAGCGCGCTTCCGTTGCTTTGGATCGCTTTGAGCGATACCAGCGAAGCACTCGTATGCAGACGTTCAGCCAACGCGGCGACGCAGGAATCTGCAGAGCATCAACCTCAGCGTCTCGGATGGTTGTGCCGGCGAACGCACGCAACACGCTTGGTAGCAGCGTTTCGTCAACTCTGAACTCGATCTCGGAATCCGTCATCTTCACGGTCTTCGGCGTTTCCATGTTTATGATCTGGTTGGTTTACGAATGGACTCGAAGTCGACCAACTGCTTGTTTGCATTGTACTTCAATTCCACCCCGCCGCCTGCGTTGCTTGTGCGCAAGGTCCTCAGTAGTGCTTAGTTGATTGGTCGGTGAGGCCATCTGTAGCTTTCTTTCGGTCTCGACTCAGAGTCGAGCTCGATGGCCACGCCCGCAAGCACATGATGGCGCTTGAGCCCGGCGGCATTCGAGTTGAGTTGATCTGGACCGGCACGTAACCGCTGTATCAACGTGCGATTTTTGTGCGGCACGTGTACTGTCTGTCGTATCAATCAGAGAAGAAACGTCGTTGCTGCCTTCGTGGCCACCGAGACCGCTAGCGGGAGCATGTAGGCACTGCCAAATTTACGAAGAGTTCGTGCATCAAACGGCCAAACCGGAACTTCCTCTACCATTGCTCCCAGCTTCTTCAGACGCTCGAGCGCGGCGAGATCGGGCTCACTGATTGCCTCAGTGCGAAGTGAGAGACGGATCCGATCAAACTCCGTGCGCAGGCGATCCCCGACCTCTTCCATCAGCGCAGACTTTGTTTCGCGCATCTTGTCTCGAAATGGTAACAGGGGCGCCATGAAAACGACGGGACCTACGATTACGTAGATGAGAACCGCTATGCCCACGACGATCAAAATCTGCCGCTCGGCCGCAGCCGTCGCCAGACTCGTATAGTTGATCGCGGCGACAATCACGATATTGAGTCCGAGCACGGTCAGGGTGTATTGGTTGCGTAAACCAAGCGCTCCAATGGGCTGCAATCCACCGCAGCCGTCCGGATGAAACGGTCGCACGCTGATGGTGGACCGATGAACCAGATCTCGCAGCAGGCAAGCCTGTTGTATGCAGCGATAGCAGTAGTATGCGATTACGAAGTACAAGATCGTAATGCAATACCAGTACACCACGCCGACGAGGCGTAGAGAGCCGGAAGGGGCAGCCCAAAATTCCGCCCGCGTCACAAAGTAGAGCCTGAGTGTGACCGCGCTCAGTATGGCACTGACGATGAGCGTGACAATCTGGGTGTAGGCATTCGCGCGTCCTATTCGTCGAGACCACACCCGGGCGAACTTCTTTGCGTCGAGCGCTGGAATGACCAAGGCGCCGGTTTCCTGGACGCGTCGTAACGCTGACTGGAGTACGCACTGATCGGAAACGAGAAATATCACGATCACTGGAACGGTGACCAGAAAAGTGAACGCGATATTCCAGTCCTCAAGGAACGTCAGTCTCAGGTGCGAGGATGGGCTCGCGGTGAGCACACCGCTGACACACGCCGCGGCGAACAATGGTCCGTATGTTAGTAGGACAGTGATGACATAGATCAGAACTCCCCGCGGCCAGACCTGCCCATCGAAGTGAGTCCAGCGATGCAGGGGAGAGGCGCGTGTCGTCTCTAGCTCGCACGGGTTCAATGCGAGCGTTGAGTTATTGAGGCGTACTACGTCCATCGCTGGAAGCCGAGCGGTATCTATTCCATCAAGGCTGCATCGAAAGGCCCTTCGAAGCCGCCTGGAGTTCACTGGTGACCGGGGTAAACCTTAACAGAGGAAATATAGTCAGGCCCATTCGGTGACGCTGGCGATGGCACCACTTTCTTCAACCAACACGTCTTCCGAGATTGTACATAGGTCACCGCTTTGCAAGCAGCGGTCGTCCGACACATCTCCGCGCAAAGGGCCGCATTCTCCGCGTGCCTCCCATATGCATCGAAATCCATCCCCTGGCGATTCACGCCGGGCTCCAGTGGGCCCATTACAGGGCTATCTGCACGTGGAGGCGGCGGCGGCACAAACACACCCTGATTACCGCCTGCCGGCGGTTGTGAAGCCAAACTCGTGCTCTGACCGTTACCCCACAAGCTCGCGCCAGCAACAATGAGGCCGACCAATACCGCCTCTACGACCCCGACCCAAGAAACACTTTTTGCATTCTTAGCCATGTGTGTCTCCTTCAACAATCCGCTGCGCTGCAGCACATTCGTATCAGGCCAGTCACTATGAGCTGTGTTTCGGCCCACTATTATCGCGCCAACTTGAAGGAAAAGGATTCTCTAAATTCGACACGCCAGCCTGCGCAAGTGGCGTCAAATGGGAGCCGACTACCGAATCGCCGGCGGCGATCCAGATTCCATTTCGATGGTGTCCTTACGTTGTAGTCCAGATTCCCGAGCGATTCGCAATGAAGCGCAGGCTTTCAGGACGAATTATCGAGACCACTCGGTGCAACTGATTCTTCGTAACAGGGAGCTCATGCGGTTACGACGCTGGCTCGAAAGCTTCCGTGGCATGTGCTGATTGTTGGACCTCCTGGCTCTCGGAAGTCAACACTGCTGCGCTCTCTTGCTAATGAGTTGGTGCAGAGCAAAACATTGTGCCTGTTCATTGCCGGGAGTGCGATCCGCGACCTAGCCACTGCGGACTACTTATTTCCGAGTCGGTTCCATTCATCGCCGCACCTATCCACGCGGCGGTATGCGCGGATTGTGCACCGGTGGATTCGGAAATCGGTCTTGATGCCAGTGCATATGGGACGCACACCCTCCGGCGGGACGAGAGCGTCTTTAATATACCGACGAACGAAGAATTTCCGGGTCGTACAACTGCTCCTGGGCCACACGAAACTGGAAAGCACCGTGCGCTATTTCGGAATCGAAGTTGATGATGCGCTGGAGATCTCCGAGCAGACAGAGGTATAGCGGTTTCTGCGGTTCCCCGGTTGGCGGCCCGGTCCGGTCGCCGATTGGCCATGAGCGGCCAGTGATGCAAGTGGGTGAGCGTGCTCCAAAGCGGACTTTGAACTCTCGTCTATCCGCGATGGTTTGTTGGGGCACGAGGTTGCCATGGACCGGGGCGCGGTGTACGCTTCAAGCCCCCTTCCCACTACAACGCGCGAGGTCGAGAGAACTATGATTGTTCAAACACAAATCTCGGCTGGATCAGCGGCGCGCTTCCAGAAGGCACGCGTCTAACCCGCTTCCGGCTGGCGCTGGATCTTTCCGTTCGTCGCAAACGGTTGACGGTTCGCGCCTGTCGTTCCTCATCACGCTTCGCTGAAACCAGCTCACGTTCGGCGCTCCAATGGGCGCCGCGGTATCCCCCTGTGGTTTGCAGGTTTCAGCAATGTTTAAAGAGACTAATTCACTCGCGCAGCTCGGCTGGCGACCTTTCTATTCACAACAACTGACTATGGAGGACTTGCACGCAGGCTTCCCAGCGCGAGTCTCAGCCGTACAGCGCAGCGTTCTCACGGTGCTAGCCGAGTCCGGCCAGCACCAGGTGACACTGCCGCCACGGCTGCGGCCCTGCAGCGCAACACCCGGTATCACCGTTGGGGACTGGGTCCTCGTTCGAAGTGAGACATCTCAAGTGGTGCGGATGTTGGAACGACAATCAGTGATCGCAAGGATGGCCGCAGGCAGTGAACCAGCGCCTCAGTCCATAGCCGCGAACGTGGACACGCTGTTCGTGGTGACCTCATGCAATGCCGATTTCAATCCCGCTCGGCTCGAGCGGTACTTGGCTGTCGCATACGAAACTCGGGTGACGCCCGTCATAATACTGAGCAAGGTGGATGTCTGTGCCGATCCACAGCCATATGTAGTCGCAGCGCAGCGCGTGTCGAAGGCCGTGTCGGTTATCCCGGTAAACGGTATGGATGCGGATGGTTCGCTTGCGTTACTGCGACCGTGGTTGGGCGCAGGCCAAACCGTGGCGTTTGTCGGATCTTCAGGTGTCGGCAAGTCGACGCTCATTAACTGCTTGCTCGGTGTGATCAGACAGGAGACGCAGGAAATTCGCCAAGCCGACGAGAAGGGACGCCACACCACCACTGCTCGACACCTGTTGCGAGCGCCCTGTGGTGCGTGGTTGATTGACACTCCCGGCATGCGCGAGTTAAAGATCGGTGCGGTTCAGGATGGGCTTGGCCGGACGTTCGTCGATATCGGGGCTCTGGCGACTGAGTGTCGCTTCAGGGACTGCAGTCACCGGCATGAAGCAGGATGCGCCGTGCGAAGTGCGGTAGAAGATGGTCGCCTGGAATCGCGCCGGCTGGAAAGTTATTTGAAGCTTGCTCGCGAAGCAGAGCGAACGACGTCCCCACCCTGGAGACGCCACCAGGAACATCGGCAATTTGGCCGGCTCGCCCGCGCGGCGCAAAAGCGGCGTAGGAAAGACACCGGACGGGAGTAGGAGGGTCTGTGGCGACCCATAGCGGGTCGCACCGTACGCAGCCGAATGTCCGAACTGCCTCGGGCGAGTGGCTGCTATGGAGGCGTTGTTTCGTCGGCTCAGGGTCGTAAGTGAGCGTAGTGCCAGCTCGTACGGGCTTCGATTTCCCTGCGGAAGGCGTCAAATCGTTCAGAACTGTAGAGCCACGGGTCACGGCCAGGTATGGGAACCTGAATGTATCCGGCAGGCGGGTCCTCCCAGCGCTCCATTCCCATGTAGCCTGCGAACAGAAAAAGAATGTGCGGACCGGAGCGATAGTGCCAGTCGTTGAGTTGGGGAATGATTTCCTCCTTTGCCAAGGGAGCGTTGGGCCTGGCGAAGGTGAGCCCTATCATTCGCACAGAGGTGCCTATTCTGTCCCGGCCTAAGTTGAAATGCGCTGTTAGGCAACGGATGACCTCGGTGTAATCGACCACAGGGTTCATTTCGATCACCTTGTATCTGAAGGCGGAATATATCGTGCGCTCGCATCGTTCGTGCGTCTAGTTACTAGGGGCACACGAAACTGGAGAGCGCCGTGCGCTATCTTGGAATCGAAGTGGACGATGCACTGGAGATCTCCGAGCAAACCGAGGTGTAGCGGTTTTGGCGGTTAGCCGGTTGGCGATTGGATGTGGTCGCCAACCGGCTAACACCCGAAGTTCGCCCATCCCTGGCTGCTAAAAATGTCTCGCTAGCGTATAGCGAGTGCCTCGAGATCGTCGCACAACAATTCGGTTTCACGGATTGGAACACTCTCGGCGAAGCTAGGACGTCGAGGCGGGTCGGTTAACCTCTCCAGAGACTCCTGGCGTTGCCCTGCAACCTCCGATTCCCACGCTGCGCGTGGCGTCGCTTGAAGAGGCGGCACCGTTTTACGGAGATTTCCTCGGATTCCAGTTCGACTGGGGCTTGCCCAAAGGCACGTATGCGCAAATCTCGCGATCGCAAGTCACCATTCGTCTGGATACAAACTCCCGCTCCAATACCGAAGTACTCATCCGGATGAAAGGACTCGATGCGTTGCACCGCGAGCTGTCGGACAAATCAGGGGCCTTCTCGCCGACCGACATCAACTTCACGCCATGGGACTCGCGCGTCTTTGCGGTAGCAGACCCATTCAACGCCAGGAACACTGACGCACCCGCTGAGGGCCGTGAGTCAGCACATTCTCCTATGCGGGGCCAGTTTGACTGGGCGCGTGAGAGCACACGGCGCTACAGATACGACAGCCACCAATCGGCGCGGCGCCGCTTGATCTCGCCGAACCACTTGCACGCCGGATACAGCGTTAGGACCACGAGCAGCCAGGCGAGGTAAATGACGGGTAGACCAAATCCCCACTGCGTGGGAATGGAAACGAAATCGGTGGCAAACAGCGCCGCGCCGAAACCCATCGCTAGACCGACGACGCCTGCGGCAAAATGCGCAAGCGCAATGTGCAGCACGTAGAAGAACAGCGGCACGCGACCGAACGTGCTTAGCACTTCGCTCATCCTCCCGCGCCCGGACTCGAACGCTGCCAGCAACAGGAAGCCACTGCCGAGCGTGAGCAACAGAAACTGCAAGGACGGTGGATATTTCTGTACGTTCACGATCGACAAAAGTGTGAGCACCGTTGTGCTCTGCAGACTCCAAGGCCGCGGATCGCCGTAAACGTTCAGCATTCTGAGCAACCCGAATCCTGCCAGCGCTGCGGCTCCGAGGTACACCAGCACTCGCCCGCGACGCTGTGCGTCGAGTTGAAAAATCCCGCCTGTACAGTAGCCGAGGCTCATGACCGCGATCCATGGAATCAGCGGGTACTCGATGAACGCATGCGGAATCGGGCCTTGCACATGCAGTACCGTCCACAACGGCGCCCAGTCACCCCAACTTTCCGCTGCAATGCCATCGAGGAGATTGTGGCTCGCGATCATGATGACGCTGAACGCAGCAATCGCCGGGAAGGGTAGATAGACCAAAGTCGCGAGGACGATCATCGCAACGCCGATGGCCCAGATCACTTGCAGGTACAGACCAGTCTGATAGCGCAGGTCGAACGTCCATGCGAAATCAACGACGGTGATTTCCAGGACGATCAGCCACAATCCACGAATCAGCAGAAATCTGCTCAGCTCAGCGCGGCTGCGACGTTGCGACAGGAGATAGGAGCTCGCGCCCGCCAGGAATACGAAGAGCGGCGCGCACAGGTGCGTGATCCAGCGCGTCAGGAACAGCGAAGCGCTCGTGTGCGACAGGTCGAGCGGATCGAGGCGCGGAGCGGCGAAAAAATCGCGCACGTGATCGAGCGCCATGAGCACCATCGCCAGGCCGCGCACAATGTCGATCGACACCAGACGGGAGGGCACGTGCAGCCGAACAGCGGCCGCTGCATGGTGAGAAGGCAAAGAAGTTTCGCTGCGATTATGAGGCAGGGTTTATTTTGATAGGCATCCCATGACGCCGTCTTGAATAAACTGGCTGCATTGTACAGCCAACACGGACGTGACAAGTGGCACAATTGCCTGGTGTCTGCTTCGCCGCGCGCCACCGCAGGCTTCACCCGCGTTCCGTCGGTATCGAGGTTCCCTGAGTAAGAGGAGCGTTGCTTTCACGTATGTTGCTCCATTCGCAAGCCGGCGCCGCTCCATGGCCTGCCGCCATGATGGTATGGGGACCCGGCTATACAAGTACGCTACATCGCCATCACAGCATACAACTCGTAATGGCTCTGCGTGGCGCCCTTCAAGTTCGAGGGGGACCGACACGCAGGTGGATCAGTTGTCATGCGGCGCTGATCAGCTCGGATTCAGATCACGAAGTGGACGCCAGCAACGCGCGGGTGTTGATTGGTTTTGTCGATCCTGAAAGTGTTCTCGGCGTTGCGCTATCCGCGCGAATCGTTGGCAATATATCTCCGGTGCCGGAACGCGAGGTTGCACGATGGCGGGCGGCGCTCAGACAGAGCGCCGACTCCGACACATTGCGTGTGGAGCGGTGGGTCAGGAGCTCGTTGCTGGCCGAGCAGCGCGCAGTCAAGCTGCATCCGAGGGTCAATAGCGTGCTGCGATATCTGCGCGCGAATCTGGGTGTCGTCGATGACTTCTCACTGCCGAAGTTAGCGCGTGTTGCGGGTCTGTCGCAATCGCGCTTCATGCACGTATTTACCGAATCGATAGGCGTCGCACTACGACACTACATTCTCTGGTTACGACTGCAACGGGCGTGCGCCGCCTTGATGAGCGGCGCCAGGATCACCGAAGCGGCACATCGGGCCGGCTTTTCGGACGCCGCTCACATGACACGAACCTTTCGCCGAATGCTCGGGACCACGCCGAGCGGGCTCTCTTCTCGCAGGAAGGCCGCGCGTGGTATTTCATTGGAGGCAAGTTGATCCATGATCGTCAGCGCTGGTCTCGCCTTCGTGCATTTCGCGGCCGTATTCGGAATCGTCTGCACACTGTTTTTCGAGTGGCTGACAATGAGTCCGGCCCCCAGCTTCTCAGAGGCCAAACGCATTCAGTTATGTGATCGAGGGTACGGCGCCTGCGCTGCGGCCGTATTGATAGTTGGCTTCGTGCGTGCCACTCACTTCGAGAAGGGCTGGGCGTTTTACACGGCAAGCCCCTTCTTCTATGGCAAGCTCGCTCTGTTCGTCCTGTTGGGAGGCATTTCGATCTATCCGACGATTCGCTTCATCAAGTGGCGCACGCAGATGCGTCGCGGAAGCGGTCCCGTTCTGTCAGTACGGGAATACAAACTGATCATGGTGTCTTTGCGTGCCGAATTGCTGCTGTTGCTGGGTATTGCATTCTGCGCCAGCCTGATGGCTCGAGGAATCGGCGTCTGATCAGGTTCGTCGCAGTGACCTCACAGCGCCCCCTGTAAATTCAATAACTTGCCAGCGGGCGCCCCGGCAATTGAGCTTATGGAGTACAGCGGCGCATGACAGTCCTCGACGCGAATCACAGCATGCCACTGCCGTTTTTGCGGTAATCGTCAGCGCCTTACTGGCCTCGAAGGACCAGAGGCCACAATGCGTTACGGAGTGATCGCCCCAGTATGGATCTTTCAAAGGATGGAGCTACGAAATGGATTTGTTAAAAGTCACCATTGTCTTCTTGCGCGTCAATGGGTGGTTCATGTTGTTCTACGCGATTCATGGGGCGACATACCCCATCCAGCGCTTGCCGGGATTACTGCGAACAGTGGACACAGAGTTCACGTCCCTCAGCGAATTCTTCGCACCGGACGCAATCCGTTTCTCGATGTACTTGGTGGCAGGCTTCGTGTTGATCAGATACTCGCGCATGCTCGCGTGGCTGTTGTGCCGCGACTTGCTTGAAAGCAGGCCAAGCCCTACCTCAGTGGAGAAAGGCCCGTCTCCTGAATCCGGGAGCTAATCGCCACGTCCCGCCTCTGAGACATGGGCTGCTCCATGCCCGCAAACGAATAATTCGGCGGCGCGCGACAAATCGCTCAAGGCACAAACATCCAATACCGCCCGCCATCCAGATCCGCCGGATTCAAAAAGAATTTCCTTTCCTGCGCCGCCGCCCCGGTCCTGATGAGCTGATCCACATCGGCCAGTATCGAGGTCCCATCTCCGATGTACGAATGCCCAAGGAGATTGGTATCAACCCTCGAGGCATCGATCGTCGAGATCGACTTCACAATGAGCACCCTCGGGTCAGTATCCCCCGCGCGCTGGTATCCGTGCACCATCTTCGAGGCCCGAAGCGCCAGATCCCGCGAAGAGGCGTAGAGAGTTGTCTGCCTCGCCCGCCCACAGAACCCAGCCGCAATCTGCGCGAAGGTATCCGCATCGATATCCGGCGCTGCGAGAATCAGCTGATTCAACTTCCGGGTGTCAATGTCAGGAGGAAGGTTCTTCAGCGTCTCTACGACCACCCGGTTACCCATGCTGTGACAGATCACATGAACTGACGTCAGCGCCGAATCATTCAGCAAGACCCGCAGAAACTCCTCAAAGTGAGGCTCTGTCCAGTGAGCGTTGTTCTCATCCTCGGTATACCGAAGCACCGCGCCCGTCGAAGGCCAGCTATAAAGTATCGGCGCCCCATCGAACCGCAAGTCATGTGCGATTTGCGCAGTGCGACGTACGGCGGCATCGAAGCTGACGTTGTAACCATGGACGAACACTAGCGCCTGTCGTCCGGTCTGGGTTTCCGAGTCGAGCGCCAAGGCAGCAAGAAAGCCCGCGCGGTCGAGAAGTCGCGCGCTTCGTAGCGTTACATGTTTGTCGGGATTGGGTGCGAACTCGAGCTTCCACCAGCGCGGAGTTTCGATTTCGCCGCGCTCGTGATCTGGGGGAATGCTGACCTCTATCCTGCCAAACTGCAGCATGCCTCGCCCTGAACCATAGAGGCCGTAGGGGCCCGCATCGCCCGTCGCGTCCCGATCGGTTGCATACAAAACGGGAACAATCGTCACCTTCTCGTCTGGTCCTGCTCTTCGGTCCGAGCCCGGCGGGGCTGGTTGAGGGGGTGCCATTTGCGGCGGCGGAATTTCCCTGGTAGGTAGGGGAACTGGTGTCGAGCCGGCTACGGGTGCTCCGGCCGCCTTGGATTCTGGAGGCGCCGGTCGCGCCCGGACTGCGGCTGAATCAGATGGAGCCGCTGCAACAGACACTGCAACGACCTCTCCATCCGCGAGCAACACGCCCACAAAGCCGGGCGGGATGTTCTGCGAGGCGCCTTCAAAGGTGAGTGAATGATCCGCCTCATCCAGAGACAATGCCGTCAGCAGGCTATCCGCTTCCGCCTGCCCGTCCAGTAACCACTTCAACCTGCTGGAAGACATGACGAACCACATGCTCGATTCCGCAAACGACAGGCGGATGACGACCTGTTTGAACTGTGCGTAAGTTGCAAGGTGCTCCAGCGCGGAGGCTACCGTCATTTCGGCATCGAATGTCAGCGCGGGTTCAATCATGTTGGACTCCAAAGGGGAAGGGATCTCCGGTGAGCTCAAAGGCGCCCCAATGCATCACGTGACAGAAGGGGTGCTCATCGGCTTGGTATCCGCTTGCAAAGCTGGAAATGATCTGGCTCAGGCGATCGGGATCCAGTACCTGATCCCCGGCGCTCTTCAGCCAGTCTTCGACCGTAGAGCGAGTGACTTCTTCACGCAGCCAACGCCGCGCACCGTATAGAGCTTCCACGAGAGAAGCGCCTTCGCTCAGCCAGCGCCGGCACAAGTTCGCAACCAGCATGGATGCTGCAACGTCGTCGACCTGCCAACGGGGTGAGATTACGCAACGAGCCCCAAGCGCCAGCAGGGCAGCCGGTAAGGCAACAAAGTCATTCTGACTGTCTCCCGGCCGTACGTTGCTGATCTCACAAGCTGAAAGCACTATGAGGCGACTTTCGACCGAGCGGGGGGCCGCGAGCAGGTCTCGAACGCGAAGCTCCTGAGGCTGATTCGGCGCCTGCGCGCACAGAAGTCCCGAATTCAACGGCTCGTCCCAATCACACCACGCATGGCCCATGAAGTGGACGATGCCGGAGTGCGTAAACGCCTCAGCAACACGAGAGGCACTTGCACGCCTGCCTCGAAGCACCTTCGCGTTGGTTCCGAATGCAGATCCAACGGCACGACGCTCCATTGAGCAGCAGACCAGGGCGCTGTCTTCTGTGGGGTTCTCGAATTGCGTCAGCGAGTCTGGACGGTGTGAAGCAATATCAACGTAGGCCGTCAAGGATCTGACGGAGGGTGCAAAACTGACGCTGAGCGGCGTCTGATCCGGCCACTGTTCCGGAGCGGCTGCAATCATCGGCAACTGGCTGCAGCCGAACGACGGAAGCAGCACGATATGGGGCACGGGTTGATCTATTGCCGCCAGTATCGGCGGCCACATCCGGGTGCGTACAACCTCAACCACGTGCTCGATCGCTTGATTCCACGAACGACCGCCCCGCGACTCCCAGAAGGGAATCTCTGCGTCCCCTTCAAAAAGCTTCTGTCGCTCCGAGCTGGATAACTCCGGGTAGAAGCGGCAGACGAATTTGAGCTCGCCCTGGGCTCGCGTCGCGCAGACCACACCCATCCCTAGAGTGAAGGCGATGCACCAGACAAACGCGCACTTCGGGGGCAGGCGTTCGGAAATTGATGCGGCAGATGAGTCCTCCCGGTGAGTGACGGCGTTGAGGTACCGATTTCGCGCGAGCTCGAGATAGTAGACAGCTTCTGTGCCATCGTTGGCGCGTATGGCCCCCTCAATGGCATGGCCATAGAAGTCGGCTTGCTTCTGTCCCCACGTGCGTTGCTGGCTGGCGGTCTTGAACTGCGCGCGCTTGCGTTCGAGCTCGGCAATCGTGGCCCGAAACAGCGGCCGGGCCTTTTCCCAGTTGCCCATTCGCGAGGCGACCCTGGCGGGTATGCTGGTCAGCCATTCGCGGTTCTGGGGCGGATATTTCGCGCCAATGAATTCGAACTCATCCGCAAAGCTTTTTGCAATGTCGTTAAAATTCAGCAGCAGCGCGGTCTCAGTGGCCTCCGCGAGTCCTGTCGTCAGGAAAGTCGAGCTGCCGCGGGAACGGCACAGGTCGATGCCGGCTGTCTGCAACACGATTCCGGCACCCGCCTCGCCCTGCTGAACGAGAGCCGTACCACTCTTGATTATGGCGATCGCATAAATGTCAGGATTGGTATCCTTCGCTCTGTTGGCTACTTCCTGGAATATCTTGTACGCGGCAACGCTGTTGCCGCTGATCAGCAAAGTCTCGCCAAGCACATACCCCGCGCTGAGCGCGATTTCCGCTGCATCCTGAACTACGGCCACAGAAAACAGCTGCACCAGAGCTGCGGTTGCTGCGGCGAGCTCACCCGCAGCTTGTTGCGCAACCGCCGCAGCTAATGCAGCAGCAGCACGCGCTTTGAACTCTTCGAGCGGCAAGCCACTGAGCTCGACCAGACGGGCTGTATCAGGAGCTGGGGATTGCAGCACACCGCTCAGGTGTTGTGCCGGCCCAATATGGCCCCTTTTCAAAAGCTCCGACATCAATGCCTTTAAGTGCTGTCCACCAGCGGTTATGGTCGCTGGCTCTGCGCCATATAGCTGCGCTGTGAGCGCCTCGGTTGCCTCGAGCGCGCTGGAGTCTCTGCCAGCCTCCAACAGGCAGAGGATCCAGGGAACCCGAAAATCGATGCCCTGCATGCCCTCGTTGGCGTGAGCAAAATGCTCCACCGCTGCCTGGATATCACCGGCCTGACGTAACGCATATCCATGCAGGAGCTCTGCCTCGTGCCCCCGTCCCGATTGCTCAAGCTCATTCGTTAGCGACAAGGCCTCGCTACTCAGGGTAAGTGCCTGCTTGTCGCCGATCGTCACAAGATATTCGAGATGGGCAAGCAGTGCGTTGAGCAGTACTTTGGGTGTATCGCGCGCCCGAGCCAGGCTCTCTGCCAGCTCGAACTGCTTTAGTGCCTCGGCAGGCTGTTCGCTGTGCGCAAGACAAATGCCCAAGATGACGCGGTCGCTGGCTTCAGCCGGATATCGGTAGCCGGTTTCTGCAGCGAGCGCGAGCGCCGAGTCGTAAGACTCAACTCCCTGTATATCGCCCCTGCGAGCCTGTTCCATCAGCGGACGAACCTGCAACTCGATGCATTTTCCAAGAATCATGGTGGCATCGGGATCGTCAGGCGCACTTGCCCCCGGGTCTGTGCGAACCAGCAGCGGTCTGACCTGAGCCGCAGCGGCTGAAACATCCAACTCGATCAGGTGTGAGGCTGACTCAATGATTGCCGCCGCCTCCACGTTGGCAGTCTGCGGACCCCAGCGTTGCATCAACTCAAACAGCTCTTTGGCAAACCGCGCTGATTCTTCGGCCTCTTTGTACTTCTCCAGCCGGAAGTAACAGCGAGCGCGATTCAACTCACTGGGCGCCAGAAGATCGCGCACCTTACCTTCTTCCGCCTTCGATCTCGCCCAGGTGAATGCGCGAAACGACAGTGTGAGATCGTCGGACAGCAGGCCAATGTGAAAGTAGCAGCGCGCAGCAAGCTCGGCACTCGAAGCAGTTACTCCAGAGAGTTGCAGGACAACCCAACTCAGAGAGGAATCTCTATCCGGCTTTACGGATGCATAGAGTACGGCGATGAGTCGATGCAAATCCGTGATTGCGGGCGCACGCGATACTTCCAGGGCCGGGTCCATTGTGGCAGTGGGGTCGGCGCAAAAGTGCTCGGCAGCTGCGACGATCGCGTAGCTTGTACCGGCCGAGGCGATCGGGGTTGCTTTGGAGAGGGTCTGAAGCAGGACATCGAATCCGAACGCGGCCGCCTGCGCGCGCATCCTTGCAACCAACGCCTGGATGGGCTGGGCATCCCATTGGCTCAAGGCCGCTTCCAGCTCGGGGTCACGGGCTGCCAAAGGATCGCCAGACTGTTCGGGGAGCCCGGGCATGAGCTTTTTCCAGATCGACTTTGCGTTCGGCCTCTCGGAAACGCAAATGCGGTTGGTTGGAACTGGTACCACAACCTTACTACGCAGCAGGCCTTGTGTCTTTCACTTCGTTGTGGCACACATCGCACACATCGCACACATCGCACACATTTACTTCCCGCGCAGAACAGCGGTTTTGTAGCGCCGCAATGCGGCGGTCTACTTCTAGTTGGACGTTAATCGAAAGGAAGGCATGAAAATGACACGCGTTCGAGTTGAGGGCTTTACCATTTCGCTTGACGGATACGGAGCTGGTCCGAATCAGGACATCACGAATCCGCTCGGCGTGGGCGGGAAAAATTTGCACCAGTGGTTGGTCCCGACGCGTACGTTCCAACGGGCCCTATTTGGCGTCGACGGTGGCACAACGGGGATCGATGACGACTTCGCTGCGCGGGGCTTCAAGAATGTTGGCGCCTGGATTCTCGGAAGAAACATGTTCGGACCGATTCGAGGTTCCTGGCCGGACATGAACTGGAAAGGCTGGTGGGGGGACAGCCCACCCTATCACGTTCCAACTTTCATCTTGACTCATCACGCGCGCCCGCCCATCCAGATGGAAGGCGGAACGACATTCTACTTCGTCACGGGCGGTATTCATGAGGCGCTTGACCGGGCGCGCGATGCAGCCAACGGAATGGATGTGCGCATTGGCGGCGGACCTAACACTATCCAGCAATATCTTCGTACGGGCCTCATCGATGAGCTGCACGTCGCTATCTCGCCGGTCCTGCTGGGCGGGGGAGAGCGATTGTTCGAGGGGATTGACGCGCGTGCTCTGGGGTACGAATGCGTTCAGTTCGTTGCGTCGGAGAAAGCCACTCATGTTGTACTCCGGCGCCAAGCGCACAATGACGTCTAACAACCGGTTGCCGCGGGCCGCGCTGCCGCGTCGCCGCTGACCCGCGGGTGATGACGGATTATGCTGGAGCGCCAACTTGCCGCGCGTACCAATGCGCAAGTGCGAATACAACGCCAACGACGTAGATAAAACCGAAGACGGTTTTGTTGTGCTTGGCAAGCCACTCTGGGAGATAGATATCGAAGTTTGCGCGCCGGTCGCTGGTGTAGTTAGCAGCCACCAATGTTAGCGGACAGCGCCAGCCGTTTAGAGCCAACACGCCAACTTCGACCAACACGATAGCCGCAAGCCAAGCCGCTGCACGGTGCTCGCCATGCCAGGCAGCCAACGGAATCGCGAGGGTGCAACCGGCAAACAGCGCCCAGACGATGGTGTGCGCCGTTTTGATTGTCTTGAGGGTTTCGGATGGGGTCACGGTAAGGATGAGTGTCGACGGAAAGTGTTATGTTTCAAATGGGTTCATATCAGAACGTCGTCTGCGGGCCGACGCAGTGACCTCGGCATTTGAGGTCCACGCCCAAAGCGCACTACCAGATCCGGTCTACGATTCCCGATATCCAGGAAGGTCGAAAACTGTGGTCGCAGCGCAGCGATTTCCACCGACTGGTTGAGATGCGCATTGCGAATGCCCAAGGCAGCAGCCTGTAGCGCAAAGCGTTGGTAGCAGCGCCCGACTTCCACCCAGTGCTCTTTGTCGCTTACGTCCGAGACGAATACCGCAATCCCCGCGGAACTGCGTACATGCTTTGCATATTTTTCGTTTTCCCTTTTTGTGGTCAAGAATAGGCTCATCAGATGGCTACCCAGCCAGCGGGGAACGGGCGGATTGCCAGTCGAACGCGAGAATAAGCCGTCGCCGGTGCGCACCGCCTCGGCGTCGCTGAAGCGAATCCAGCTCGTCAACTCTTGAACAAAAGCCGGATTGTTAATCTGCGCGGTATTGCCTTGGATGACGTATTCGAGCACCTTCTCCATGGACTGTTTCCCGGTCAGCAGCAGGACATGTACTCCGGCCCCTGTGCCGGCCAGTTCGAGAAGTTTCAACTCTTCATTGCCCAGCGGCCTGCCGTCGTACTCGGTGCGAGTGCTCTGCCGCTTTGGAATGGCCTCGAACAAGGGTGAACGCTCAGCTTGACTAGACTCCAGATGAACTTGAATGACATCCACGGGTGCGGTTTCAATCGTTGCCACTGCGTTCAATCCATTCGCCTTTGCCGCCAGCACCAAATTTTCCGATGCACAGCCCAACGAGACAAACAGATGATGGTCATCAGGATCGACCACCGGGCATCGTCTGCGCAGATCCGGCAGAATCGCGATCGCATTCTGTGTCAGCCGACACTTCCAGCATTGGCTATTGTGACTCGACGGCGCTAGCGTCGCGTAACGTACCAGCTCTCGGTGCAGCAAGTGGGCGTTTGCTATGTTGCCTTCGGTGGGCCGCCAGATATTTTTGACTGCCCCGTCATAGCCTTCATCAGCAACAGTGGAGGAACAGCCTGCAGTAGTGATTAATGACCCGGACGTTGCTGTTGTTGCCAGTGCCATGAATTGCCTTCTTGTGACAATCGAAGGGTTAGCCCTCATCATTGCGCGAACTCGTAGCTGAGTGTGTTGATGTGTCCTCGCCAGTACGGTTTCGCTTCCTCCGCCATCATCCACGCGGCTTCACCGTCCAAGGGAACGCGAATGCCGTCCCGAATCGCATAGTTCCAAACCCGGCATTGCCATGGGGCGTGCGTCACTTTTTCCCCTGCCATCTGTGCACGTGATTCGGCGAACACGGTGTCGATCAGATTCTCTTCATTGAAGCGGAACAACAGCGTCAGCGTGAAATCGCCGTCCCTTAACGTCGCGTGAGCAGAATGGTCGTCCACGGCGTTCCAGCGCACGCCTTGGCTTGGCAGCAGCGCGGTCGGGTACCAAGCCGCTTCAGCAAAGAATCGCATCAGTTCGCCCTGCGCCACTTCGCCCTTGCCTTGCAGAGTCGCCACGGACAATAGGCCGAGCACCGCCGCATGCAAGGTGCCTTCACCCGCAATATAGGCGTCATGCACCAGCACCGGTACGCCGGGCAGCATCGCGACTCGGGCGTCCCAGTCAAAACCGGGGCGACGCGTCACCACGCGTTGGATAGAGGTGAATGGCTTCCATCGATCGACCGTCTTGCCCATGTTGAACGTTCCTGTGTGCTCGACGCGAGCAGCGGCCACCATGGGCTGCCCGTTCTTCAACACGGCGCGAAAATAGCGTTGGACGGGTGCGGGCAAGTTGACCAGCTCAACGCTATCGAAGACCTTCGGCTCGAAGGGGAATCTGGTGGCTTCGAGCCGGCCGCGCAGTCCCCGAGTGCCCGACTTCCAACGTAATTCGCCATAGAGAATGACAGCTGCCACGGCGATAAACAAACCAAGGGCGATAAACAACATAGCGTGCCTCAAGATTCCAGATCCCTCTGCCCGATAGGGCATTCGTAGGCAACTGAGCAGGGATCAACCTAGGGCTTCAGAACACTCGCTGCCCTATCGAAGAGGGTCGATTGTATTTAGCAGTCTGTAAGGACCTTGAAACCAGGGCTAGGCTATACGGCACAGAAACTAACGCTAAACGCTGCACTAGTCCCGTAGAAATCCCATCACATCTTTGCGCCATACACCCAAACCAATCTGCAGATTGGGCTCAACACGACGCGTCGTCAGTACGCTGACGCACGTAGCGATACCGTGAGGTTTTGGCGGTGGATTCTCGTTGTATAGTTCTAGCCAACAATGACGGAATCCAGAGCACAGTGAATGTCTGCTACGACCAGTTTGGAAGGCCGCTTTCGAGAAGTTCGAATGTCGAGTTTGAGTCGAAAGCACCAGTTGGCCGATCTGCCGGAATCGGCCAGTTTGTGACATTCGACGGACAGAGCTACCATGGAGAAAAGCGGTCGCTTCTCCGGATGGTTCCCTGGCAACAGGTTGCAAGTGGAGCTGGCGCGACGCAGCTACGACTCCGGAACATCGCCATAAAGCTGCTAGCGGGGTCCTTATGAGCGTTTCCATCCGGCGAGCGACAATCGATGATGCGGTGGATCTCGGACGGATCTGCTACCAGGCTTTTGCAAAGCTGGCAACGACTCACGGGTTTACGCCAGATTTCCCGGACCCGCAGACCGCGACCGGCGCCATCTCGGCGATGCTGGGACACGAATGTTTTTACGGTGTCGTAGCTGAGGTGGATGGGCGGACCGTTGGCAGCAACTTTCTCGATCAACGTGCTGCGATCTCGGGCATTGGACCGATTACAGTGGATTCTGCTGCGCAAAACGGCGGAATAGGCAGGCTGCTGATGGAGGCAGTGATCGAGCGAGCAGAGCAGCAAGGTGCCGCTGGCGTGCGTCTCGTACAGGCCGCCTACCACTGTCGATCACTATCTCTGTACTCAAAGTTGGGATTCGATGTGCGCGAACATCTCTCCTGTATTCAGGGTCCGCCAATCGGGACGCAGATGGCCGGTCATGCAGTGCGGGCAGCCGAGTCGCGGGACGTTGCCGCGTGTAACGCCCTTGCACTACGCGTTCACGGACATCACCGAGGGAGAGAGATTCAGGATGCCGTTAGCCAAGGTAGTGCGAGTGTTGTAGAACGAGGTGGCCGGATCACAGGGTATGCGAGCGCGATCGCCTTCTTCGGGCATGCAGTTGCGGAATCTACTGACGATCTCAAGGCCCTCATCGCGGCATCTAAGTCTTTCGACGGCCCGGGGTTTCTAGTGCCTTCGCGCAATGGAGAGCTCCTGCGCTGGTGTCTCAACAACGGACTGCATATCACGCAGCCGATGACGCTTATGACCCGGGGTCTGTACAACGATCCTGCCGGCGCCTATCTGCTCTCGGTCCTCTACTAGGAGATACTCCGGGGACGTCAATCGGTGGCCCGTAGGCCTCACGGAACTGGTGGCCGTCGCGCGACTCGTAAGCCTGATATTCGACGAGATTCCCTGTTTGTCGCAAGACCGCGCCTTCCCACTATGAATTTATACAACACAGGCGGGCTTGCGGCAAGATCCTGTGCGTGGTGCAGCATCGCCATACTGTCGAAATGAAATAAATCCGGAGCGACGCGATGGCTGATTTGCACATGAGTAACGCTGAATGGGTGCCGGTCACACACGAGAACTGCAAGAGCGTGAGGGGTCCCTTCTATCACGGCACAAAGGCCGACTTGACCATAGGCGACTTGCTGATTGCTGGCTACTCTTCCAATTTCGAGGACGGGAGAAAATCCAACAACGTCTACTTTTCTGCGGTGTTGGAAGCCGCCGTCTGGGGCGCGGAACTCGCAATGCCGCGTTCGAACTTGGGAGATCCTGGCCGCGTCTACATTGTCGAGCCGACGGGGACGTTCGAGGATGATCCCAATCTCACGAACAAGCGCTTCCCAGGAAATCTGACCAAGTCCTATCGCACACGAGAGCCACTCAAAGTCATCGGTGTGGTTGATGACTGGGTCGGACATCCCGCCGATGTGCTTCAGGCAATGTTGGAGTCTATTGAAGGCTTGAGGCGCCGCGGCCAGTCGCTTATCGAGGACTAAGACGCGCTACGCCGGCCGGCTCCGGCGACCCGAAGGGCGGTCCGGCGATATTCGCGGTACTCTGAAGAGTAGTTGCGCGCGCCCGCAACGAATTTCTCATCGACGGCCCGCTCAGGCGTAGGATGGGAATTGACGCGGCCGCAAGGCCGCCCAACCCCGTGAAGGGTGAGGTCGTATCGTGGCAGCTCCAACACTCATTAGTAGTGATTCCGGTCTTGCGACGAAGACCTACTTCGTCTCGATCGACATCGGCGAGCCAGGCGTCTCGCTCGCAACCGGCATTTTCGTTCCGGACGGCTTTCATGAGCCCTCCCAGATCGACGTGATCCTGTGGCTCATGGGCCACCACAACAACAGCGAGTATCCGGCGAATTTGTCGATCGACCAGTATTGGCGCAATTATCAGCACTTCAAATTCCGTGAGTTCGTCAATGCGGGTCACAAGAACGTGGTGTTGGTGGCACCGAGCCTGGGTCCCGGCTCGGAAGCCGGCAGGCTGGTGAATCAAGGCGGACTGTCCTGGTACCTCGATCAGGTCGTCAGTGTTCTACAGGAAATGCACGGTCTTCCCGTCGACACGCTACTGGGTGACTTGGTCATCGCCTGTCACTCGGGAGGAGGAGCGCCGATGCTCAAGATCGCGACCACGACGCAACGGTATTCCAACAACATCAAGCAATGCTGGGGGTTTGACTGTCTCTACAACGCGGGCTCGGAGGATGCCTGGGTCAAATGGGCCGACGGCAATGGCGGGAAGAAACTGCGCATTCGCTACGGCTCTGGCGGAACCGCCGAGCGATCTCGAAACCTCAAGAGAATGGCGGGCAATCGATCGAATGTCGAGGTCGACGGCCTAGAATCGACCGATCACAACAAGGTGCCGGTCACGTACTGGAACAAGTTCATGCGGGATGCCCACTTCTTCTTGGATACGTGAAGGCTGAACCTGCTCTAGATCGATTGAGCCGGCTGACCAGCAGGCGTCGGCCGCCCCGGCGTATCCAGCCGGGTAGCCGTAGTCAGCGCGGCTTGGTCGTATCCCGCTGGTTGATCGGAAGGGCTTGTGGTCGGGGTGAAGCGATTTGCGATGTTCCTGCAGTCGCGGTGCGGGTACGTGTGCGCTGATCCCGGAACTTCCGCATGCGGCCAGAAGCAGACGCTGCTGGGGTACCCTCCACAAGCTGGAAGGGTACCTTTGTTTGCAACCGGGTCCGGCCATCGCGGGGGATGTTTTTTATGAGAGGCAACAAGAGTCTTAGGTTTTTGGGGACCGTAGTCCTGTGTCTGGCGGTCCACGGCGCATCAATCGCCACGGTCTTCCACCAGGAGACTGGCTTTCTCGATCGTGCGATTACGGTGCGAGGAGTGGAGTATCGATACGAGGTGTACGTGCCGCGAGACTACGATCCCAAGAGGGTGTGGCCGATCATATTGGCCCTACACGGCGGGGGGGATTATGGTTCAGATGGCATCCGGCCCACCGTGGGGGCGTTGGCAAAGGCGATTCGGCTGCACCCTGACCGATTCCCAGCGATTGTCGTCTTTGCCCAGGCCCACGCCGACGGGACCCCAGGCTGGCAGCAAGCGGGTGGTGAGGCGGCGCTGGCGGAAGTGGATAAAGCACTCATCGAGTTCCACGGCGACTCCTCCCGAATTTATCTCACCGGGTATTCGGCCGGCGGCAACGGCGCTTGGTTCCTGGCCTATCACCACCCGAATCGCTTCGCTGCGTTGGTTGTGATTTGCGGGTTCGTGTCGGATTTCACTGGCAGGCAAAGCCATGTCTTCTATCCGGCCATAGCTCCCGCCTCGGCGCCCGATCGATTTGCCGCAATCGCGCAGCAGTTGAAGTCGCTGCCGATCTGGATTTTCCACGGCGATGCCGACGAGAATGTCTCGGTGGAGGAGTCGCGGCATATGGTAGCGGCTCTACGCGCGTTTGGTACGAACGTGCGCTACACGGAGCTTGCTGGTGTTGATCACAATGCGTGGGATCCGGCCTATGATAACGCAGAAATGGTGACATGGTTGCTGACTCAGCAGCGTCAGTAGCTGGGTTTGTTTCTTATCAAGCAACGACCGCTCAGGGTCGAAAGCAGGCCTAACAGCTGGCGACTATCGGCCAGGAGCAGACACTCTTAGAACCAATTAGACTGAGTCAAAGCGGACGATCGCATATTGTAGGAAGGCAGGACCCTAGCTCGCAGGAGGTCTGCATGAATTCCCCCTTCTTTCGTATCTTTCTGGCAAGCACAGCTCTCGTCGTGATTGGATGTACGACTTCCGGTCCGCACGCGGGTAAAGCACCCGCAGCCGATGAGTCTCACGCACGCGCAGCGCTGCCGAGCCAGGCCCAGAGAACACGGCAGCGCTTCCTCGAGATGTTTGCACGATCCTATTTTCCGGGGCGCACCGGCCAGCTTCTGGTCGTTCCACGTGAAGGCGATTTCATCACGCGGCCCGACCCGGATGTCCCTTATATGCACGGCTCGCCCTGGTCGTATGACGTCGCGATTCCGCTGATGTTTGCGGGCCCGGCGGTCCGGATCGGAACGTATTCCATGCCGGCCGCGCAGCAGGATGTGGCACCAACACTCGCGGCTGCGCTTGGCGTGCATATGCCGCCAACGTCGACTGGCCGCGTATTGCCGGTGCTGAAGACGGGTGTGACTCCACCCCGGGTGCTCGTGCTGATCGTTCTCGATGGCATGCGTCGCGACTACTTCGATCGATACACCAAGCTCATGCCAACGCTCACAGCACTGCGGCAGCGCGGGGCCTGGTTCACTGAGGCGCAACTCAATATTCTTCCGTCGAATACCGCAGTGGGGCACTCGACCATTGCCACCGGAACCGATCCCGCCGTACATGGGGTAACTGGTGTTAACGTGTACGATCGCATCGGCCGCGTACGTCACGAGATGTTCGCTGGAGCCGATCCGGGGGACTTGATGGCGTTGACGTTGGCTGATGTCTGGCAATTTGCGACATCAGGTCGCGCGATCATACTGGCTCAGGGCAGCATCGACCGCGCTGCCACCCCGCTTGCAGGGCACGGGGCGTGTCAATTGAACGGAGCTCCGGTCGTGCTTGCCAGCTACGACCAGCGGTCGGGCAACTGGAGTGCGAATCCCCACTGCTACCGCCTGCCGGCGTACCTCAGGGAGGTAAACGCGAGTACGCTATGGGTAGGCGATGCTGAGTGGATGAATCATAAGATCGATACCCCAGCCGCCGTGCGCTATTCAGCGCTCTTTCCTGCATTCGAAGCCGACGCGATGGTCGCCATGATCGAGCACGAGCCTGTCGGCGAAGACGGTATTACAGATCTCATCCTGCTCAACTACAAGGGTGCCGATTTCGTGGGCCACAAGTACGGACCCGATTCGCAGGAGCTGCGCACCACTCTCGGCGAGATGGATCGTCACCTGGCGAGAATTCTCGGCGCGTTGGAGAAGAAGGTTGGCAACGACTATCTGCTTGCAGTTACCGCGGACCACGGCATGCCGTCCGAACCGTCATCAGCTGAGCGTCGGCACCTTGCGCCATTGCTCATAGATCTCCTGAACAACAAGTTCGATCCCGAAGGTAGGCAGCTCGTTACCGCCTTTGAGCCGGAAAATCTCCAGATCTTTATCGATGAGGAGCGCTTGTTGAAACTTGGCCTGACGCTGCCCGACTTGGCTAGGTTCCTCAGATTACAGCCATTCCTGTTCTGGGCATTTACTCGGGACGAAGTGCGACTGGCGGCAGCACGGCTCTAGCTGTCAGCTGCCCGCAGCCAGCGCACACAGCAAGCGCGGTCACCAGAAGTCGTCGGCTAAGACTCCTCAAATGCCTGGACTGAATGCCGGATACCGGTCGTTCACTACCGGCCGCTTCGGGTCGAAAGCAGTCCTAACAATTGACTGCCTCCGGCCAAAAGCGGCCCTTCGTATCCGGCTGCATGAACACGCAAAGGGCTAGTGGCCACTTTCTCTCGTGTTCGAGCGCGTGGGGCTCTTCTCCTTATTCTCCTGGTCGGGTCAGAGTGACATCCGAAAAGTGGCAATTGATGCTCGAATGATCTCCTCAGGTGCGCCGGCCTCCCCCTTGATGCGCGGCATCTCAAGCAACTGCTCGTCACTAAGAACAACGCTCATCTTCTGTGCACCGATCCATTGCTCTCGAATGGCATGTTGACAAGCGTCAGATGCCCCCACAACGCAGCAGGTATCATGAATACGCAGAATGGGGCACCGCAGGGTGCACCCGCTCGGTTTTAGCGCTCGAGATGCTCATCCATTGCCGAACAGAAACCGCAACCCGAGACTGTAGAATTCGGGTTTCGCGCTCGCATGACCTTCCCCCTCGATCACGCGCCCATCCCAATGCAAGCCGTTGTAATTGCGGCCTGCAAAGGTCCGCATAAAAGCGATTCTGGGCGCGAAGGGCGACTCATCGCCTCCGGCTGCGAAAAATATTCTGACCGGCAGGTCCTTGTGGGTTTTGGCAAACTCCTCTTCCTGTTTGACGATGAAATGATCCGCAAACTCGAGGTCCGGGCTACCGGCCAGGTATCCCCAAAACAGCGAGGAATCGGTAAACATCGCATAGAGCGTAAACAACCCGCCAAAAGAGTGCCCCCCGAGAATGCGCCGCGCGGGGTCCGCACGGTAGTTCGCTTCGATGAGAGGAATCAACTCGGACTTCAGGAAGCTCAGGAATTTCGGACCCTCTCCCGACCCCTTTGCGTCGCCCGGTATCGGCGTGTAGTCCATCGCCCGCAGCGCATTGTAGTCGGGGCGCTCACCGGAATAGGCAATGCCAACAACCAGTATGTCCGGCATCGCCTTGTCGTACAGCAGACCCCCGATCACCGAATCGAGCAACTTGAAATCCCATTGGCCGTCGAGCAGATAGAGAACCGGATACTTCTGCTGTTTGTTCTTGTCATAGTCGACGGGCTTGCGGACGTACAGATCGTAGCTTCGGCCCGTGGACGTTGATTTGATGGTCCGCACTTCGGAGTTGCGAATTGTAACTGCGGGATATGCGGCGGATCGGGCGGGATGACTGATTGTGACGACACACAGGCACAAGACGAGAAGATAGAGACTGCGCGCGGACGCTTTCACACAAACCACCTTTTCGAGTCGGACCCTTTACGCTATCGAACGGAGCGCTCTACATTGTGACCCAAGGTACTATGGCTGGGGGCCAGGACTCGAGTAGGTACGCGACCAGCCGACCCAAGGTGTCGATGAGTTGCGCCCTGGGCCGGCGTTCCTGGGGCCTGCACATGAAATATTGACGAAATCCAGCCGTTACATCGACACGCAGCGCGTTGTCAGGAATAGTTCCCCGAGGACTGTTCGCAGAACCAGCCGCACGACCTCCCCGACCCACTAGCGCTCAGGGATTCGCCGTGAATTCAACAGCCAGATTGAGTCTGCGGGTAAGCGCACGGTTCTGGCCGCATTGACGACGTGCAATCCGCGAAGCGCTATCGCTGTGCTATTTCTTTGCCCGCCCGTTGAGTGCAAGGAGGCGCGCCATGATCGATATGCCGATTCTCCGATAGTCTTCATCCGAGAGGGCCATATCATCGACGTCTTTTGAGCTCAATGTCTTGTGAGTGAAGAACCACTCATGCTTCCACGACGTGTCGCGCACCAAGTCGTCTGAGGTGACATCGTCCATGATCACGCGGCTCATGCCATCTCCGAGGTCCAGGAGGCTCACTACAACACCCTTTCTCGGACGTCTGCCGTCATCTACATCCATTACGGACTCCTTCGTGGCAACCAGAAAATATCCCTGTCAAAGCTCGTATCGAGTATCCGATTTCGGCTTGTTGATCTCATCGACCCGAGAGCCGATCGACCGAGCATCAGCGATCGCGGCGTCAAGGCGAATGAGCAGCTCGGGTACTGCTTCGTCGGCCCGGCGACGCGAAAGCAGTCCTGACAAATAGCAGCTTCCTGCCGGGAGCCGTCACTCACGAGTTGATCTAGAATGCGCGAAGGCGGCCGTTCGCAGTTCAGGGAGCGCCAAGGCGATGCGCATCGCAAGCGTGGGGCATGCAGTCTTTGCGGCGACCTTGGTCGCAATCGGAATCCTGGGCCTGGTCAAAGGTGATTTTGCCCCGATCTGGCAGCCGGTACCCAAGGGTGTGCCCGCACGCGAGGCACTGGCTTATCTGTGTGCCTTTATTTCCCTGGCATCTGGCATGGGTCTGCTCTGGCGACGCGCCGCCGCCCTGGCTACCCGCGTGCTGCTCGCCTATCTCCTGCTTTGGTTGCTGCTGTTCAAAGCGCGCTTCATCTTCCTCGCGCCCACTGTGGAAGTTTCCTATGAAAGCTGCGGTGAGACCGCGGTGATAGTGGCAGGGGCTTGGGTACTGTATGCCCGGTTCGCTGCGGACTGGGACAGGCAGCACCTCGGTTTCGCCACTGGTGACAAAGGCGTGCGCATCGCGAGGGTGCTCTACGGCCTGGCCTTGATCGCCTTCGGCCTGTCCCATTTCGCTTACCTCAATCAGACCGCCCCGCTGGTGCCTGGGTGGCTGCCGTGGCATGTGGCCTGGGCGTATTTCACAGGCTGTGCATACATCGCGGCGGGTGCGGCGATGCTCATCGGGGTGTATGCGCGGCTGGCAGCTGCGCTCTCGGCGTTGCAGATGGGCATGTTTACGCTGCTGGTGTGGGTACCCATCGTCGCGGCAGGCCCCAACGCCTCCCAATGGGGTGAGTTCGTGGTCTCTTGGGCGATGACAGCCGGCGCCTGGGTGGTGGCGGATTCCTACCGCGGTATGCCTTGGCTCGCTGTGGGCAAGCGCTAAATACCAACGCCTTGCGACGATGAAGTGCAGCACTTCGAACCTGTCAGATGCATCGTTGAGATCCACGAAACAAACATCGTGCTACGAAGTTGCGGATGAACGCTGGTTCTGCAAGGCCGGCCCTAATGGTGCGCCGGTTCGCAGCCGTGCTCGACCGGCATTGACGGCAGGTGCATACTTAAATACTGGAAGAAGCAACAGCAAACCAGGGAGGTGCGTTGTGCGCATCGTCTTGCATCGGCGCAGATCGAGCGCTCCGTGCGCGGGCATGGGTCGAATCGTAACCTCAATAGCCCTGTTGTTCATGGGGCTCACTGCTTCAGTTGCGCTCAGCGCGCCTGACGAGATGGCTCGTATGGAGCACGCGATCGATCTGCGTGTCTCGAACGGGCAGTTCATGGGTGCCGTTCTTGTGGCGAAGGACGACAAGCTCCTGTTGAACAGGGGATATGGCAGCGCCAATCTCGACTGGCATATACCGAATTCCCCGCAGACGAAGTTTCGCTTGGGGTCCGTCACCAAGCAATTCACGGCTGCCAGCATCCTGCTGCTGGAAGAGCGCGGTAAGTTGAAGGTTGCAGATCCCATCAAGAACTACCTGCCCGACGCGCCTGCGGCGTGGGACCAGATCACGATATTCAATCTGCTCACCCACACATCCGGCATACCCAACTTCACTTCCTTCGCTGACTACCAATCGACCGAAGCCGCGCCGACGACGCCCGAACAACTGGTCGCGCGCTTTCGCGACCGGCCCCTGGAGTTCGCGCCCGCAAGTAGCTTCAACTACAGTAACTCCGGTTATGTTCTCCTCGGTTACTTGATCGAGAAGATCACGGGCGAGTCCTACGTGAAGTTTCTCCAGGACAACATCTTCACACCTTTGGGAATGAAGGATTCCGGCTACGACTCCAATACGAGGGTCGTCAGTAACCGCGCCGTGGGCTACGCACCTGGACCCGAGGGTCCGGTGATCGCCGGTTACATCGATATGAGCATCCCTTTCTCTGCCGGCGGTCTCTACTCGACAACTGGAGATCTGTTGCGCTGGGAGCAAGCCCTGTACGGCGGCAAGCTGTTGCATCAAACATCGTATCAGAAAATGACAACGCCCTTCAGAAACGACTATGCCTTCGGGCTGATCGTGCAGAAGGCGCCCAACGGTGACAGGATCCTTTCCCACGGCGGCGGCATCGAGGGATTCAACACCGAGGTCATGTACATTCCTGCCGCCCATCTCGCGGTGATTGTGCTCGCAAATCTCAACGGGCCGAGCGCCGATGACATCGCGTTGGACTTGAGGCGAGTGGCTCACGGCGATACGGTCACTCTCGTTTCGGATCGCGAAGCCATCAAGCAATCCGCGAGTGAGCTCGATCGGCTTTGCGGGCACTATCAGTTCAAGAGCGGAATTGTCATGACCGTTTGGCGGGACGGCGATCGTTTCCTGACCCAACTGCCTGGCCAGCCCAGCGTTCAGGTATACCCGCAAAGCAAACGAGATTTCTTCGCTAAAGTTGTCGACGCGCAGATTACATTCGATACCGCTGCTCAGGGTCGAGCCACCGATCTCGTGCTGCATCAGGGCGGGAGGGACGAGGTCGCGACGCGCATGGACGACGCAGTGGCCAAGCGCGCTGCTGATGCCTTGGCGCTGAAGATCAAGAACCAGAGTGCGACTCCTGGTAGCGATATCGAGCTTCGCCGTCTGATCGCAGAGCTCGTTGCGGGTAAGCCGGACTATGACCGGATGGGGGAGGAGTTGGCACAAGCTACCCGGCAACAGTTGCCGCGGCTCAGTGCTTCGCTGGGAGCCCTGGGCGCTGTGCAAACAGTTGAGTTCAAGGGGCTTAGTCCGGGTGGTGCGGATATCTATCGCGTGAAGTTTGAGCATGGCAACATCGATGCGCGAATCCGCATGATGGACGACGGGAAGGTCGGTGGCGCGATGTTCGGGCCGCCTCAATGACACCCGAGGGGTTGTTAGTGGGCCACACAACAATTCATTGCACTTGCGGTGCCGTTGAGATGCAAATCACCGGCAAGACGCTGATGCAGTACTTCTGTCATTGCGATGACTGCCAAGCCGTACATGGTAAGGCTTATTCGGGATGACCTGCCGCACTACAAGGACACCCCTGCTCGTTTTCGTGGCTCGGATGAGCTCATGCGGTGGTGAGGGCGTGGCTTGGCCGTTACGATAAGGGACAGTATGAGCACACCTGCAGACGCCGACGCCGAGATTCGTTTATTTGAGTTGGTGCTTGAAAATGGACGCTCGGCGAGTCCATTCGTCTGGCGTATCCGCTATGCGCTCGCCCACAAAGGCGTGCCATTCGAATGTGTGCCGATCGGTTTCACGGAAATTCCGAAAGTCTTCGCTGGACAATTCAAGACGGTTCCAGTGATCGAGCATGGCGGCACGCGCCTGGCAGAAAGCTGGGACATCGCTGATTACCTGGAGCGCGCCTTTCCCGGCCAGCCACCGTTATTTTCGAGTCCCGCCGAGCAAGCGATGGTTCGATTGATGGATACGTGGTTCACCTCGGAAGTAATGCGCAAGATGTTCCGAGTGTATGTGTTGGATGTCCATGATGCCGCCCGTCCCGAGGACCGGCCTTACTTTCGGCAGAGCCGCGAGGGGTACCTCAAGGGCACTTCGCTGGAGGATTTCACGGCGGATCGCGCAACCGTGCTGCCGGTCCTGAGAGAAGCTTTGATGCCATTGCGCTTGCATCTGTCGCGCAGTCCGTTTCTGGGCGGCAGCGCGCCGAACTATGCTGACTACATTGCACTCGGCGCGTTCCACTGGGTGGCGAGTGTTAGTACTTTGCCTTTGTTGGCGCGCAATGATGACGTGATGCGCAGGTGGCTCGACGCTGGGTTCGATCTGTATGGTGGGATTGGGTGCGATTCGAGGATGAAATCGCTTTTTGAATAAAGCAGGAGTCTTTGTATGGCGCTCAAGAAGACATCCAGGGAGGGTTTTGTATTTCCTAGAAGCGAGAATCCAAAGGGGGCGTTTCTTGCCGACTTTGATATTGACGGCGCTTCACTCAAGGCAGATCACAAAGACTGGCTCGACGACAATGTGATCGGCCCCGTCAAAGCGAAAGGTGATTCGTCAGGCAGTTGGCAGATCGAGCTGAACGGCAGAGCGAGCAAATCGGGAAGCGACGCGCATAATATGTCGTTGTCAGACCAGCGCATGCAGGTCGTCGCGAACTATCTTTACAAGCAACTAGGCGGCCTTCCAGTAACCATCATTCCGAGAGCGCTTGGAGAATCTTCGCCTTTCGACGCCAGCGAGTACGAGCATGAGCTCGACCGATCTGTGGAGGTGACCGTAAAGTTCATCTCAATAAAGCCGCGAAAGATCATCAAACCGAGGTTGCTGATCGCGAAGGGACATCGGTGGAAACGGCCGGTGAACCGAAAGGTGCAGGACTTCAAACTGAAGGTGCTCAAGGCGAAGATCTCGCTGACCACATTGGATGTCAAATTGCCGCTGATTAGCGTTGGGAATGGCGATTTTCGCGTGAAATTGTTGATCGATATCGATGAGACGGGAACCTTGGATCACGCCCTTTACGAATTCAACGGAGTGATGGGCCGGGGATCGATCGTAAAGCCCCGGCCGGGCCTGAGGCCGGGGGCTGGAATCAGTACCTATCACGCAACCCACGGCGAAGGTAATTCGCATCCGTTCGCGACCGAGACCGAGATGGATGCCGAAGATTTTGGCGGGCCGGCGATTTTCGCAACCAGCATTGTTGGACGCGTGCTTGAGTTTGGACCAAAGCAAGGGATCTTCCGCTCGCAGGAGAAGATAAGGGATCTTAGTTTCGGTCCGTCGAGCGACGAAACTCCTGCCAGGTATGCTGAGGGAACGGCCCCTGGAGAATTGAAGCTCGTCGAATCGTGGCCCGAATGGGCGCGATAAGACCGCGAGTTTAATTTAGCTCAACATTTCGAGATATAATCTGCGAGCCAGTCGCGGCATCATAGTGTATATACCAAGACATGCTGATCGACCGTAGAACCGTGATAATCGGCGCGGCCTCGTTGGCTGCTGTCAGTACTGCTGAGAGCGCTACGCCTCAGGCAGTGGAGGTGCAGGTGAATACGCCAACTGAGCGCGTACTGGGCATTGGCGGACTATTCTTCCGGAGCCGCGACCCCAAAAAACTGGCGCAGTGGTATCAACTCCATCTCGGGATTGACCCCGTACCCACCGACTATGGTCACCCAGGGTGGCAACAAGCCGCCGGCCCGACCGTATTCGCTCCTTTTGCCATGGATACGGACTATTTTGGATCGAAGCAGCAAGCGTGGATGGTGAACTTCCGGGTTCGAAGCCTGGACGCCATGGTCGCGCAACTGCAGAAGTCCAACATTGAGGTGAAGGTGGATCCTGAAAAATATCCCAACGGCCGATTCGCCCGATTGCACGATCCGGAAGGTAACCCGATCGAGCTATGGGAACCGGCAAGCCCGGCATAACCATTTGGCCGGGAGGGGAATGCCCGGAGGCGGCAGACGCATCATGGGTAGATAGACGTCGCGTCGTTTCATGTTGGGTAGCTTGGGTCGGGGGTTATGGAATTGTGACGCGCGTGCCTTCCAGCGGCGTAGGGCTGGTGGGGCCGTCGATCAGAGTTCCGTTGACATCGAACACGCTGACACTCTCAGTGCCAGTAAACGTATTGCTACTGACCTTGATGTCGCAGGCAATCTCCGTACGGCCGGCATATTTGTGAGTGGTGCGGTCCGCGACGATTTCCATCCACTTACACTGGATGGAGTCGCCGTTATTCTTCCAAACGCCTTTGCCGTCGCTGTCACTGGTACGAGGATCCCCTGCGTCGGGGTTGGCCTGCTGCAGGGTGCCATCGGCATTGAAAACATACATGTGATACGGAAATGGTGCACCTGAATCCTTGACAAGCCATGTGCCCACAATCGGATTGGGTCCGCCACCCACACTCCCCGAGTCGCACCCGGACATTCCCTCCATGCAAGCCGAAGATAGTGCAAAAGTGAAGGCCATCGCGAAGTTCTTCATGGATAGATAAAGACCAAACGCCGTGCCGACGGGCGAGAGGGCAGATCATAAGCCATAACAGCCAGCCAATGACGTGGGCAGCCGGAAGTTGGTAAGGTAGCGGTATGAGTATCGGGAATTCCACGGACCTTCCGGTCCAGTATTTTCAGTCGCACGACGGTTTGAGGCTTGCTTACCGTGAGATGGGCGAGGGCAGGCCGGTCGTGCTCATCCACGGATTTTTCTCCACCGCTTCGGTGAACTGGGTGCGTTACGGGCATGCGGCAAAGATCGCGGCTCGCGGGTATCGGGTGGTCATGCCGGACTTGCGCGCCCATGGCGATAGCGCGAAGCCGCATGATGCTGCTGCCTACCCGCCAGATGTGCTGGCCGACGATGGGTTCGCATTGATCGAGCACCTTGGGCTCACCGACTACGATCTCGGCGGATACTCGCTCGGTGGCCGAACCACAGTTCGGATGCTGGCGCGCGGGGCTCGGCCGGGGCATGCGATTGTTTCGGGCGCGGGTTGGGACGGGATCGTCAACACAGGCGGTCGTGGGGCCTACTTCCGCAATATTCTCACCAATCTGGGGAAGTTTGAGCGTGGTAGTGCGGAGTGGATGGCGGAGGCTTTCCTCAAAACTGTGGGGGGAGATCCGGTGGCGTTGCTCCACGTGCTGGATACGTTTGTTGACACGTCCAAGCAGGATCTTGCGCGGATCAACATACCGACGTTGGTGTTGATGGGCAGTGATGACCACGACACGGGGTCCGGTCAGGATCTCGCCGCGGCGTTGCCGCAGGGGCAGTATGCAGAGATGCCTGGCAATCACATGAGCGCTGTTACGAAGCCGGAGTTGGGGGCGGCCATGGCGGAGTTTTTGGGCGACGCTGGGGGCAGGGGTTAGGGGGTAGCCAGCGGGGGTGAGCCGCTGGCCAGCCGCATCACTTCGGCGGCGCGACGTCGACCGTCACTTATCTTCAGCCTCGCAGCGTGGCGTCCGCAGATCCAATCCCGTCACTCGCTTCACCTCGGTGATTGAGTCGAACGGTAGATTGATTGCCGCGTGCGCCTTGCGAATTGATTCCTCATCTGGCCCGGACATCAGGCAAAACGCCTTGCCCTCCTTGAGATTGACGTGGGCTGCATGGCCAATCACGTGCAATGGATGGGCCGCCCTGTCCAGGGCATCAAATTGATCCATGAACTGCTGCTCGGTAAGAATCTGCTCGGGAAATGAGCCCTTGGCTTTGTCATGGGTATCTATGAAGTGCTTCATTCGTATCTCCTCATTTGGTGGTAGAACGACTGGTCTACTTAGACTCGTCGTGGCTATGAGAAAGTACGAGAATTATCGGAGTAGGGCGTAGACGAAAAGGTATACCTGGATCGTGGCAGTCAGAAAACGTGAGCATCTGGTGGCGGTTGCGCAGCGCATGTTCTGCGTGCGTGGGTTTCACGCCGTCAGTGTCGATGAAATCCTCGCGGAGGCTGGCGTCGCGCGCATGACTCTCTACAAGAACTTTGATTCGAAGGAAGAGTTGATTATTGCGACCCTGCGGCGCGAGGATCTGGCGTTTCGGCAGTGGCTGGCCAGCTTCGTGGAATCGCAGTCGACGAAGCCGGCGGAGCGGATTGGAAGTCTGTTTACCGGCCTGCACGAGCGGTTCACCGCAGAGGGCTACTATGGATGCGCGTTCATCCGTGCGAGCGTTGAGTTCCCGTCTGTGACGCATCCGGTCCATGTTGTTGCGACGGAGCACAAGGAGATGATCCGCTCCTATTTCCGTGGCTTGGCCGCGCAGGCCAACGTGCGTAATCCTTCGCAGCTCGCGGAGCAGATCTATCTGCTCTTCGAAGGCGCCATTGTGGCTTCGCAGATCGACGGCGATCCCTGGCCGGCTGACTGTGCGGGGAAAGCGGCTTCGCAACTCCTCGCGGCGGCCATTGGCCCGCGAGTGGCCGCAAAAAGCGGTCAGCCGCGCTTGCGTTGACGCTGGATTGCGCCCTCGAGAGCCACCACAGTTGGGCCATACCTATTCAGGGGCTCAATCGGGGGCTCGAGATGATTCGCTTGTTTCGACTTTGGCGCCTGGGCGGACGGGATTTGCGCCTGTTGTGGTTCGCGCTTCGCCATCCGCACCGGCCGGTGTGGTTGTGGCCGGCGGTCATTGTGTTGGCGATTTATGCGTTGGAGCCGCTCAATTTCGCGATTCCATTGCTGGGCGCCGTGGATGACCTGGTGTTGGTGCCGCTTGTCCTGCACCTGCTGGTCACCCTTCTTCCGTTGAACATACGGGTCGAATCAGGAACGCGGTTGGCTAGGTATCGGTAGTGACTTCATCCCACGGAAGTCCGTCGTAGCCAATCACCCAGTTGATGGCGTGATGTCGCTCTTGAACGATTTCGATATCGATGTCCGGCGGAGGGGCTCTGCCGTTGATTGACGCATCACGAGCCTGCCAATGCTGGTACAGGATTTTGTCCGCCATCTCGACAAGAACAGCGTCACTGCGGCAGGTCGCATCCCGGATAAAGTCTTTCACGGACACAGCGGCGTAGGGTGGCAGCAATTCCCGAAAGACGGCCGTGTCGCATTGGACATTGGCTGCCGGAATTTCCTCGACTTTCTTCAAAGCCCACACGAGAACCCAGAGTGCTTCGCTCTGCCACGAAGCGTTGATGAGTTGTTTCTCGGTAGGCGTTTCCGTGGCGAGCAGTTCCCGCTCATTCGGGGTCAGCGCCTTCTCGAGCTTTTCTTCGCGCAAGAAGGTTGTGAGTTTTTCGCGGCCTGCGCCCAATCCGACGGCGACGGCCGCAAAAAGAGCAAGTGCACGAGTCGCGACCTCCGCAGGGGCTCGTACCACGTCGGGGGTCCCGGAATCTTCGCTCATTCTGGGTCGGCTCGTTAGAAGAAGGTGCGGATGACCGATGATATGTTGTACTGGTCGTCGACGACGTACAGGTATTCCCACCGATCGAAAGTTGTACAAGGGTGGGAGATACCGACTGCGACTCTGTCTTGCACCGAGAGATTGAGGTCGGTGAAGCGGAGGTAGCCGTGGTGGTCGTTGAGCTTGACGATTTCGGCTTTGCCGCGAATGTCGGCGGGCACAATTGCTCCCGGTGTGGCAACGCCTGATCGGTGCAATTTCAACGGCACGGGCAGGCCCATGTCGAACGACACATCACGCTTGCCGAGAGTGAGAATCGCCAGGCCGGGCTCTGGTATGGACTGCACTGTGGTCCACAGCTCGAGCGCCGGCTCAAATGACTTCTCTTTGAACGCATTGGCCGTGCCGCGCTCACGCAAGCGATCCACCGCAGCGGCGTAGGCTCCGTGGTCGTGCGTGATGTAGCAGCCTGAACGAAGGATGACTTGGGTTGGTCGCGATAAGCTCACGGAGCGGAGTGCCGTCACCACCTGATCGAAGTAGGCCGAGCCACCTGCGGTGAGAACTACGTTTTCGCTGCCGAACAGCCGCTCTTCGTCGCACCGCCGCGCGATTTCGCTCACCTTCTGCATGAACGATTGAACGCTGACCTCGGCTTCGCGCGGACTGCCCGGAAAAATCCCTTCGAAGGCTTCAATACCAACGAGCCGCAGAGGCCCGCCGCCGACTGCGCCGGCCGCGACTTCGCGCGCCACCGCCAGAGCAGCCTCAACAGTTCGAACACCAGTCCGCCCACCGGCAGCGCCCACTTCAAGCAGCAGGTTCAACACACGTCCTGGCGAAAGGAGTGATGGGGACGACCGCGTCAGCACATCCCGATACTGTCGAACTCCCTCGACCGAATCGACGATGCCGTAAAACTCAAATCCGGGATCGGCGGCGAGCTCCCGCGCTACGAACCTGACCGAATCCGCATCCAGCAACTGATTCGCCATGATGATCCGCGGCACGCGGAACTGCCGATAGAGTCGCAGGTGGGCTGCCGTGGCGCAGGTTATGCCCCAAGCGCCGGCTTGCATCTGCAGATCGAACAACTGAGGACTCATAGTGGTCTTGCCGTGAGGGGCGAGACCAACACCCGCGGACGCAGTATATTGCCGCATGAGCCCAATATTCGCCTGCAACGCGCTCGCGCGTATGACTGCGACAGCGGCGGGAAACCCATCGCGGAGAAGATTGAGCCCGCGTTTCGGGACATCTTCGATCGTTACGCCGTCCAGGCTATCTGGTACGCCTTTGGAAGTGGACGACAATGAATGACGATACAGTGTGCTCAGATCCAACACGGAATGCCTCGGAGAAACTGGATCCGGCATGATACACGCACAACCCGAATGACGAGCGGCGAGTTACACCTGCACGCTTCGCAGTGCTTCCAAAAACCTGACAACAGGCGGTGGCGTGCAGTTGCGCCTCCGGCGGAATACGAAGAACCGTCGCTGCATGGCCAATTCGCGCACAGGGAGTGCTCGCACGAACCCGGCGGCCTGCTCGGCCGCGAACAGCGGCTCTGGCAGCCACCCGAGGCAACTGCTCTTGGCGACCATGGCCTTGATGAAGGCGGGGGAGCGGGTTTCGACGGCAACATGGGGCGGCTCGATCCCCAATCGGCTGGTCAGGTCGTTGAATTGCTTGCGCGGTACCGCGCCGGCTGGAGGCATCACCCAGGGTTGGTCGGCCACATCGCGAATTGACAGCTCGCCCCGCCCCTGAAGAGGATGGTTGATAGCCGACAGCACGGAGTATCGGTCCGTGAAGCCGTGTTCCGCGACCTGGATGATGTCTTCGCTCTCCGGGATGGGGCCGCCAATAGCCACGTCAATCACACTGTTGGTCAATGCTATTTCCAACACATCCTCGACGGCCTCAGTGATCTGCACTTGCAGGTTCGGCCAGGATTGAAACAGCTTATGGAGTACGAGCGGCAACAACATGATGGCCGCGCTTGCCACGGCTCCGATACGGATCGTCCCCTGTCCCATGCCACGCAAGGCGTTGATCTGTTCTACGGCCAGTGCGTTCTCGGTGTTCAGGAGGTTGGCATGGGGGAACAGCGCCCGGCCAAATGTCGTCAGCTCCATGCCGGTTGTGCGACGTTCGAACAACGGGACCCCGAGCTGGGTTTCCAGCCGCCGTATGGTGCGGCTCAGCGCTGGCTGGGTGACGTGTAACGACTCGGCCGCAAGCCCGAGACTGCCGCACTCGGTGATCGCCAGGAACGCCCGCAACTGTCGGGGATCCAAAGTCATCAGGGAATGTTATGACTTTCCCGCGATTCGGCAATAGTCAGCCGCGTCCCTCCTGACTAGACAATAGCGCCGACAGTCCGGTCCCGATGGATTTGTGAGCGTAGGGGGGCGAATCGCGTGATGGCGGACTCAGCGGGGGGCGTGCGCCCCGGCAATGCGCAAGTGACGGTGCGGGCAGCGGTTTTCCGGCTGCTGCGGGACTTCGGGCTGACCACTGTGTTTGGCAACCCCGGGTCCACCGAGCTGCCCATGTTCCGGGAGTTTCCGAGCGATTTCCGCTATGTGTTGGGTCTGCAGGAGTCCATTGCGGTGGCCGCGGCGGACGGCTTTGCGCAGGCGACGCGCAACGCGGCCCTGGTCAACCTGCATTCGGCGGTCGGGGTCGGTCATGGCCTGGGCAACCTGTTTACGGCCTGGCGCAACCAGACACCGTTGGTTGTGGTCGCCGGTCAACAGGCGCGCGCCATTCTGCCGTTCGAGCCATTTCTGTACGCCAGCCAGGCGACGGAGTTTCCCAAGCCCTACGTCAAGTGGAGTTGCGAGCCCGCCCGCGCTCAAGATGTCCCGGCGGCAATAGCGCGGGCGTACTACGTTGCAATGCAACCTCCACGCGGCCCGACCTTCGTCTCGGTCCCCGTGGATGACTGGGATCGGCTCTGTGAACCCATTGCTGCCCGGACCGTGAGCCGAGTCATTGCGGGCGATCCGGAACTGCTGAGGCAGGCCGCGCATGCTCTGAAATCAGCGCAGCGACCCGTAGTTGTGGTTGGGGCCGGTGTGGCTCGCGATGAAGCGTGGGAGGAGGTCCTGGAGTTGGCCGAGCGGCACCAGGCGCCCGTGTGGGTGAGCCCCATGTCAGGTCGCAACAGCTTTCCCGAGACCCACCGCCTGTTTGCCGGTTTTCTGCCCGCGGATCGAAGCAGGATCGTGGAGAGGCTGCAGGGAGCGGACGTCATAGTGGTGTTGGGCGCACCGGTATTCACCTACCACAGGGAGGGGTCTGGTCCGCACGCCCCGCCCGGCGCGCATCTCATCCAACTCAGCGACGACCCCAATGCAGCCGCGTGGGCGCCCATCGGAACCTCAATTGTCACCAATCTGAAGCTGGGCATCCGGGCGCTGGTGTCAGGAGAACCACCACCCAGGCGCGCAGACCCCGGTCCCTTTACCAGGGCCCCGCGCCTCGATGGCACCGTGCTGACTGACCGCTATCTGCTTCAGCAGATCGCAAGCCTGCGTCCACCGGGCAGCGTGATTGTCGAGGAGGCGCCCAGCAGTCGCGGACCCATGCATGACTACCTGCCAATCCTGGATCCCGATGGCTTTTATACCTGTGCGAGCGGTGGCCTCGGACATGGGCTGCCCGCCGCCGTCGGTGTCGCGCTCGCCCGCCCGGATCGCAAGGTCATAGCGGTCCTGGGCGATGGCTCCAGTCTGTACTCCATCCAGGGTCTGTGGTCGGCGGCCCAACTGAAGTTGTCGATCGCATTCATCATTATTCGCAACGGCCGCTACGAAGCGCTGCACGAGTTCGGTCAACTCTTCCAGCTCGATCAACTTCCCGGCACAGAGCTGCCGGCAATCGATTTTTGCGGATTCGCGCACGCGCAGGGAATGGCCGCCTTGCGAGTGGTCAAAGCCGGCGAGCTCGACGCCGCCCTGCGCCACGCCTTGCAGTCCTCCGAGCCTGTTCTCGTCGAAGTCGTCACCCAAAACGCCGACACGGTCAACTGACGGAGAGCCAATATGAGGACCAAAACAATAGCTTCCCGACTCACTCTGGTCGCCGGGGTGATGGTTGCCGGGAGTGCGGTTGCCCAACAGCCCACGGCTGGCACCAACCGCGGTGATTTCGAGCTGGCCGAAGTCATTGTGACTGCACAAAAGCGCTCGGAAAGCCTGCAGGAAGTCCCGATCACCATGCAGGCCTACACGGCCGACCAGCTTCAGGCGGCCGGTGTATCGCAAGTGACTGACATCACTCGCCTCGCCCCCAATCTCAATGTGGTGGTTCAGAACTCGCTCAGCCAGCACATCGTGATCCGCGGCGTGGGGACCAACGAGTTTTTTGGAAATGCGCCCTCATCGGTGGGCACCTACATGGACGAAGTCACCATGAATTCGTCCTATATGAGCACCTTGGGACTGTTCGACATGGAACGGGTCGAGGTTCTGCGGGGACCGCAGAACAGCCTGTTTGGCCGCAACACCACGGGTGGGGCAGTCAATTACATCACTCATATGCCCAAGGTCGGCGCCGACAGTGTCGAGGGGTTAGGTCTGCTGACGTACGGGCGTCACGATCTGGCCGAAGTCGAAGCCGGCATTTCCATTCCGTTGGGTTCGACAGTCGCATTGCGGCTTGCCGGCATTTATCACACCCGTAATGGCATCTGGAACAACCTGGACACAGGGGACGACAGTTACGGCAATGAAACACGATACTCGGAGCGTGCGACTCTAGTATGGGAGCCGTCGGAAGCGACTCGCTTGATCGCGAGCTTGCACTCCGCGCGCTTTGACGGCCAGGCGACGCCGCAGAAAATGGCAGGCGCTTACTTGAACAACCCACCTTTGCGAGCCAACGATCTGGCGCCGTTTGCCGGTAACATCGACTGGAAGGGCGGCAACCTCAACACTGTTGGTAACGTGCCGGCTGTCAATGTCGAGGGGTTTGACAGATTCACCAAGGGTTGGCATGACGTGTGGGTCGGCGGCTCGGAGGTTAACAACCTCCACGTGGATGGCGGCTACATCAAGGTCACCCACGACTTCGGGCAGGCGACGCTGACCTCGATCTCTGCCTTCGACAAGACTCACGGTCTATACGAAGAGGACAACACGGGCGATGGGAATATCTCCGGAGCGGGTTCGCCAGGGATTACCCACGATGTTCTCGTCATCGACATGGATCAACGCTATGAGCAATACACACAAGAGCTGCGTCTGGCATCGAATGACGACAAGGCCCGCTTGAGATGGATCACCGGTGTCTACTATCTGCATGAAAACTCGCTGTTGGGGCAGGACATCCGCTTCGGCGCCAACGGATTCCCAGGGGCTCATCCATCCGCCGTTGGCATCACTCCGCCAAGCCTTTTTGACGTCATTCCAAACCCGTACGGCAACACGGTGTCGTTCAGCATTGCGGACCTCAAGGACCGCAGCGCGTCTGTCTACGGGCAGACCGATTTTCGCTTCACGTCGCGATTGACGGGTACCGTCGGCGTACGTTACACCCACGATCAGAAGTCCAATCCCCTGTATTACGCGGGCGCGTTCGTGAAGCCGCTGGACTGGGATCCTTCCCAGTACATCGACCAGTCCGCGATCCGGCGTTATGCCGCCGGTCTCGGTAACTGCGTCCCCAAGACAAACCCGGCCTACATTCCGTTCCAACATTGCGCGGACATCAACACCTCGCGCGAGGACATCAATAACGGTGAGGTGGGTGGCAAGGTCGGGCTTCAGTATCATCCGTCCGATGCCATCATGATTTATGCAAGCTACTCCCGCGGATTCAAGTCGGGGCGCTTCGACATGGAATTCCTGCACACTGACGACACGCCGTTTCCCCAACGGCCGCTCAAGCCCGAGATCCTGGATGTCTTCGAGCTGGGCTTCAAGTCGACGCTGCTGGAGCGCTCCCTGGTCCTGAATGGCGCGCTGTTCTACAACATCTGGAAGAATCAGCAGGTCTTCAATGTGGGCGTGGGTGGTCCGGAGTTCAACAATCTGCCCAAATCACGCATCCAGGGAGCCGAGCTCGAGGCCAACTGGGTTCCGGCACAGCATTGGCTGGTCACGGGCAGCCTCGGGCTGCTCGACACCCGTATCACGGATGTGACCGGCATCGACTTCGATCTGCACCAGGGCGATTTCCAGAAAGGGCACGAACTGCCATTGGCGCCCAAGATGACCGCCAATGCCGGCCTCGGTCGCAACTTCAACATGGGCCGCGCGCTTCTGGGACTGCATACCGACCTTCGCTATCAGAGTCGCTCCAAGGTCAAGTACAGCCCGCAAGTGCCCATTGATGATTACGAGTCGCGTTTCGAGGTCAATGCACGCGCGACGTATGCTTTCGGTGCGCAGCAACAGTATGAGCTTGCGCTCTACGGTGACAACCTGACCAGCGCCAAGTATTGCGTGGAGATCCAGGACTTACGCGGTGTCTCGGGGTCGTTCTATTGCGTGCCGAATGATGGCGAACCCCGGTGGGGACTGCAGGCGCGAATGAATTTCTAGGTTTGCAGTACACTAGGGGCATCATGCCGGCCCCTGTGGAAAATACCGCGCGTCTATATCAGCAGGTGGCTGCGACCATAGAGCGGGCGATCGCGCAGGGGCAGTACCAACCCGGCCAGCGCCTTGCCTCGGAGCGGGATCTGGCCGAGGAGTTTGGTGTCAGCAGGCCCACCGTGCGGCGCGCTGTCATCGCCCTGGAAATGAGAGGTTTGCTCGAATCCCGGCAAGGGTCAGGTGTTTACGTGCGCCGGCCGAGCGTTGCGCCTGCGTCACCGCGGGATCTGGACATTGGCGCGTTTGACCAGGCGGAGGCGCGCCGGCTGTTCGAGGGGGAGGTTGCTGCGTTGGCGGCCACGCTCATTACCGATGAGGAGCTGGCCTACCTGGAATCCCTCGTTGTGGAAATGAACAACGAGAAGGCCACCAAGGAACAGAGTGAGTTGGCGGATCGTCAGTTTCACGCGACGATTGCGCGGGCGACCCGTAATAGTGCCATTGTTCGCGTGATCGAGAATACTTGGGATTTGCGTTATAAATCGCCTTTGTGCCTCCAGATGTTGGAACGGGCGCGCGATGTCAGGCGCCGGCCGCTGAGGGACGAGCATCTGGAGATCATCGAGAGCCTTCGGACGCGGGATCCGAAGGCGGCTCGAGCCGCGATGCAGGCGCACCTGGGCGGTTTGATTGAGAACCTGTTGCTCACCGCCGAGCTACAGGAGATGGAGCAGACTCGCGAACGCCTTGCGGCGAAGCGCGAGGAAATTGAGCGGCGCGCGGCCAGCGCGAACAGTTGATGTACATGGGGGCCGGCCTGCGCATTTCGGCCAGCCTCAGAAGCTCACATCGACGCGAGCGCCGAAATACCGGAACGCGTCCCGTGGCAAAGACCACGAAGAGCCCAGGGCTCCCACCACACCGCTGAATCCCGCGGTTCCATTGCCGATACTGTTCGCGTATCGCTTGTCGAACGCGTTGTCGACAAACACGGTCACTTTGTAGTGATCGTTGTTGTCGTTGATGCCGATGCTGAAATCCGCGATTCCATAAGCCTTTTGTACCGTCCGTGGGTCCTGGTTCAGCTGGAAGTTCACCTCATCCTGCCACCGGTACGCGACACTGGCGAATGCCTGGAAGGGCAGTGAGCCCAATGGCTGGTCGTATTCGCCGCCGACGTTGAACTTGTACTTGGGTACGTTGTTCAGGCGCTTGCCCTTCAGGTCCTGAACCCGGCTGTTGGTGGCGTCCAGATAGCATCCTTGTTGCAAAGTTTGCCCCGTGTAGCACGGTCCGTTGGGAAATGAGACGACCGTGGCGTCCGTGTAGGCAAAGGAGCCATTGAGTTGGAAGTGAGTCGTCAATTTGGCGGCCAGGTCGACTTCCACGCCTTGAGTCCGCAGGTGACCCACGCTGTTCAGGAACGTCAGGAAGGTGCCGTCCGGCAGGGTCGAGGTCACCGATGTCTGGAAGCCGTGGAAGTCGGTATGGAACAGGGCGATGTCGAAGTACATCCGGCGATCGAACAGGCTGCTCTTGAAGCCCACTTCGTAGTTCTTGGCAGTCTCATGTGGCACTGGCATTTGAGCGGCGGTCTTCGCGTTGAACGTGCTTACGAGATCGTACGCCTGCCCCTTGTAGCCGGTGGAATAGGTGGCGAATGTCATGATATCCGGCGTCCACTTGTACTGCAGTCCGCCTTTGCCGGTGACGGAGTTTTCCTGGTTGGCTCCCTGGAAATGCTGGTTCGGGCTCGTGTTGTAGTTGTCGAAGGTATAGTCGATCTTCTGCTTGTTGAAGCGCAGGCCGGCAATCAGGTCCAACTGGTCCGTCAGATCGTAGGTCGCGTTGGCGTAGGCCGAGTAGTTGGAGTTGGTGCTCACCGCAAGATACTTGGCCTGCTGAAGCACGGGCCCGCGTTGCAGGAAACGGTCCAGATCATTGCGGGCAAACCATAGCCCGGTGACGTATCGCAGCCGCGTATCACCCGGTGACGTCAGCCGGAACTCATGGGTAATGGATTTCGCATGGAAATAGCCGCGAATCGCCGCCCCGCTGTTGATGCCGGAGGGCGCCGCCACCGGAAAGCCGAGCAGGAATGGCGAGTCGGTGCCGTCGATGTCCTGGTAGTCGAACATCCGCCAGTGGTCGGTCGAGGTGATGGAGGAAAAGCTGTGACCCTTCAGGAAGGAGTCGTCCTGGAACTGGTAATCCAGCCGGGCCGTGCCGCCTGTCGTCTTGGAGTCACCGCCGGAGGGGCGGGTGTCGTTACGGATGTAGTGGTTGTCGGGCCCGATGGGGATTCCTGCCAGTACGGTGGCGGCGGGGAATTGGGGCTCACCCTGGTAGAAGAGGCCGGGAGTGAGTGAGGTGAGCGGGCTGACACAACAGGTGGACTGGTTGCGGTTGAAACGCGGGGCGAGGCTCAGCGTCAGGTTGTCTGTGGGCGTCCATTCGATCTTGCCTGTCGCGGTGAGTCCCGAACTGCCGTTGATCTGCTTGCCGGTCGTCAGGTTGGTCACGTTGCCGTCGTAGTCGCTGTCGGCCACCGTCAACCGCACTCGAACTGTGTTGCTGAGCGGCCCCGAAACCGTAAAGCCGCCACGCTTCTCGTGATCGTCGGTGAACAGGGCGTTGGCCTTCCCCGACCACTCATGAGTGGGTGCGCTCGTTACGATGTTGAGAACGCCAGCGATGGCGCTCTTGCCGAACAATGTACTTTGAGGGCCTCGCAGCACTTCGACGCGCTCGACATCTATCAGGTCCTTGAATGCGGAGGCCTGGAAGCCGATCGGGACGTCGTCGATGACAACTGCGACATCGGACTCGACGGCAATGCCGTTGGAGAATGTGCCGATGCCGCGCATGCTGATGCTGAAGTTGCCCGGTTGTGAGCCGTAGGCGATTGTCAGCCCGGGCGACAGCTTTACCAGGTCGCCCAGTTCGCGGACGTTGCCCCGTTCCAGAACTCCCGCAGTCAATGCGGTGACCGACACCGGTACGCTCTGCAGGCTTTCGGCGCGTTTGGTCGCCGTTACGGTGACCTCTTCCAAGGCCAGAGATCCTGCGCCGGATTGCGCTTCTTCCGCTGCCTGTGCGAGCCCGGTGGTTGCTGCGGCGATAGCGATCGCCGCCCGAAATGCCCAGCCGGCATTTTGAGACCTTGCCATTTAAAACCCCCTCTTTTCCAAATTGGTATAGCCAGAACGCCTCATGTTCCGCTATCTGGTAAGGCCAAAATCGTTCATTTAGGCTAAGGTTGTCAAGTATGTATGGCCTTACAGGTTGGCCTGGGTGGCTGATGTCCACTGGCCAAATGCACTCAGAACTGGTCAACTAGGCTGGCATCGAGGGGTCAATTGGTCATGCCGAGCGAGGGGGCGGGGCGTGGAATGAGGCTACGGGGGGTCAGCGCGCTGGTTCTGATGGCCGCCACGGTGCTGCTCTGGTCGGTGGCCACAGGGGCTCCGGTCGTCCAAATCGCCAGTCGAGTAGCGGACTGGCAGCTCGCGCACCTCGACAAGTTCGACTACGTGCCCGAGGGCTCCTTTCGACGTGATACCGAAGCGCCGCGCGATTGGGTCCAGGCGGCCTTCTATATAGGCCTGATGCACTTCGCGGATGCCACGAACAACTCCCGATACGCCGACGCCGTTCTGGCCCATGGCATGGCAGAAGCTTGGAGCTTTGATGGGCGTCCGCGGCATGCGGATGCCGATGCCACAGGTGCAGTGTGGATCTGGGCAGCCGAGCGCACCCACGATGACGCCAAGTTGAGTCCGGTCAGGGCGCGGTTCGATGCGGTCCTTGCCGATCCTTCTTCGGTCTCGTTGGACTTCGCGCAACCGCCGGAGGGCGGGCCGCCGTACTGCCAGGCGCGTTGGTGTTGGAGCGATGCGCTGTTCATGGCGCCGCCCGCCTGGATGGACTTGACCAGGGTCACGGGAGATTCTCGCTACCTGGCGCACGCAGACGTCGAGTTCTGGGCGACCACCGACTATCTGTTCGACCCCGCGGAGCATCTTTACTACCGCGACAGTCGCTATATTCCGCAGCGTGATCCGCAAGGGCGGAAGATTTTCTGGGGCCGGGGCAACGGTTGGGTTTTCGCCGGCCTGGCGCGCATCCTCAGAGTGCTGCCGGCGGATCATCCCAGCCGCCCACGCTATGAGGTCCTTTTCAAACAGATGGCCGCGAGGATAGTCAGCTTGCAAGGACGCAACGGGTATTGGCCGGTTTCATTGCTGGAGCCGCAGAAGACTCCGGAGACCAGTGGCACTGGCTTCTTTGTGTATGGACTGGCTTGGGGCGTGAACCATGGGCTCTTGCCGGAGAGGAAGTATCGTCGCTCCATCAGTCGCGGCTGGCGCGCGCTGACCGAGGCAGTTCAGGCCGACGGGAAGCTCGGCTGGGTGCAGCGTGTGGGGGCAGGTCCTGACCAGGTAAGCGCCGAGGACACTCAACTCTATGGAGTGGGTGCTTTCCTGCTGGCGGCGAGCGAAGTCTCCAGCATCAAAGGTCTTGTCTCGCCATGAGTGTCGGTCCGCAAGACTCCCAGAAGCTGTATCAACAGATTGCACGGACGATCGCGGCGTCCATCGAGGATGGTCAGTATGCGCCGGGGGATAGGTTGCCCTCGGAGCGCGAGCTGGCCGAAAATTTTGGTGTCAGCCGCCCGACGATCCGCGACGCGATGATTGCATTGGAATTCCAGGGGCTGGTCGAGGCGCGTCAGGGGTCTGGCGTCTATGTGAAGGCAGCGCCACAGATCTCCGAAGAGGCTTCCGAACGCGATGTCAGTGCCCTGGAGTTGGCGGAAGCTCGCCGGTTGTTCGAAGGCGAAGCGTGTGCGCTGGCCGCTGCCATGATTACCGCGGAGCAGCTGGATGCGCTCGATCGGCTGGTCGTGGAGATGGGCCGCCCTGCTTCGGCCGAGGATTTCGAGCAACACGAGCTGGAGTTCCACCTGACTATTGCCCGGGCGACCGGCAATGCCGCGATTCTGGCCACGGTCACCGATCTGTGGCAGTTGCGCCGGCAGTCGACCAGTTGCGCCGGCGCGCTGCGTCGCGCGCGAACCAACAGCCGGGGGGATTTTGTGGGTGAGCACGGAAGAATTGCCGCATGCTTGCGCACCCGCGATTCGAAGGCCGCGCGGCAGGCCATGCATGCTCATCTGGCGCAGGTCATTGATGATCTGCTGGGGCTGGCTGAAGCGGATGCGTTGGAGCAGACGCGCGAGAAGCTGGCGGAACAGCGTCGCATGTTGGGCCTGCGCACTGAAATTTGAATGGCAGTTTGAGCCGAAATCGCAAGAGGGGGCCGTGTGCAACGCTATCTACATCAGTTAGTCATCGCCGTTGTGGGTGTCGGGGTGGTGACCGCCGGACTGGCGGCAGCGCATAGAGCGCCGGAGCCGACCGCAAAGGTTGCGCCGACCGAGTCGTCTGGCCAAATCGCGATGCCTCCAATAGTCGCGCCGTTAACCAAACCCGATGCCGAAGGCCAGAAGCCGCGCGCGGTAGCAATGCTCGCGCCGTACCGCTACGACGACATCCTGTGGGAAAACGACCGCACGGCCCATCGTATCTATGGCCATGCCTTGGAGGCGTTCGAGCCGCCCTCGAGCTCCGGTATCGACGCCTGGGGCAAGAACGTGCGCTGGCCCTACATGGATCGCCAGCTCAAATCCGGCAGCCAACACGACTTCCATGGTGAAGGGTTGGATTTCTACGACGTCAACTCAACGCGGGGTGCCGGCGGTCTGGGTATCTGGTTCGACAACAAGCTGTGGGTGTCGCGGAACTGGAAGACTCACCAGATCCTGAAGAACGGACCCGAGGTGGCCTCGTTCAAAGTCGATTATGCGCCGTGGCCGGTGGATGTCGAGCGCAAGGTATGGGAAACCCGGACGTTCACCCTGCCGCTCGGAACCAACTTCACGCGACTGGTTTCGACTCTCAGCTCGGATAAGCCGGGGCCGTTGATTGTGGGGATCGGCATCACCAAGCGCAAAGGACCCAACGGCTCGGGCGTGTTCACCAAGGACCTGGGCGCGGGCCGGGTGTCGTACTGGGAGCCCACCGATCCAGTCAAAGGAACCATGGGGATTGGCTTGATGGTCGACCCCCGGTTGCTCCAGGAAGTCCGCCAGGATGCGGAAAACTACCTGGTGCTGATCAAGGTCGAGCCCGGCAAGCCCTTCGTTTATTACATGGGCGCTGCCTGGGACAAGGGTTTGGATTTCCATGACCGTGCGGGCTGGGAAGCGTACGTGCGCGAGCAGCAGCCGGACTTCGACCCAGGACGGAAATGACCGGCGATTTGCCGACAGTGCGGGTTGGCCGCTACCGGTGGACGATCTGTGCGCTGTTGTTCGCGGCGACGGCCATCAACTACATCGATCGCCAGACCATCGGTGTGTTGAAACCGACGTTGCAGGCGGAGTTGAAGTGGACCGAGTCCTCGTACGCCGACATCGTGTTGTGGTTTCAGGCCGCCTACGCGATCGGGTACCTGGGGTTTGGTCCCATCATCGACCGGATCGGCGCACGCCTGGGCTACGCCGTGGCTTTCTCGATCTGGACTCTCGCCCACATCGGCCACGGGTTCGTTCACTCGGTAACCCAGTTCGCGGTGGTGCGCTTCACACTCGGGCTGGGCGAATCCGGTGGCTTTCCGTCGAGCCTGAAAGCCGTCTCGGAGTGGTTTCCTCAACAGGAACGAGCCTTTGCAGTAGGGGTATTCAACGCGGGATCCAACGTTGGCGCCATCATCACGCCGCTGGTCGTGCCTGCAATCACGCTCGCGTGGGGATGGCGCATGGCCTTTGTTGTGACCGGTGTTGCGACAGCCGTGTGGCTGATTGCGTGGCTGGTGACCTACCGCAGTCCTGGCGTGCACAAGAAGGTGTCCGCGCCTGAGCTGGCTTACATCCGCTCTACCGATGAACCCGCCGCCTCAGAGAGCAAATCTTCGGTGTCGTGGCTCAAGTTGCTGACGGTGCGGGAGACCTGGGCCTATGCGTTGGGAAAATTTCTCACCGACCCGATCTGGTGGTTGTACCTGTTCTGGCTGCCGGACTTTCTGAGTAAACGCTACAACCTCGATCTGAAGTCGTTCGGTCCACCCCTGGTGGCCATCTATGTGCTGTCGGATATTGGCTCCGTTGCCGGCGGTTGGGGCTCATCGAAGCTCATGAAAATGGGGCGTTCCGTGAATGCGGCCCGCAAAATCACCATGGCCATTTGTGCCGTGGCTGTCATTCCCATCGTCTTTGCGCAGTTCGTGAGTCAACTGTGGGTTTCGGTGGCCATCATCGGGCTTGCCACGGCCGCTCACCAGGCCTGGTCCGCGAACCTCATGACCTTGCCCTCGGACATGTTTCCCCGAAAGGCGGTGGGCTCAGCGGTGGGAATCGGCGGTATGGCTGGCGCCGTGGGCGGTATGTTGATGTCGAAGTACAACGGTTACATCCTGGATGTGTTCGGTAGCTATCAGCCCATCTTCGCCATTGCGGGCGGTGCGTACATCCTGGGGATCATAGTCATCCATTCGCTCAGCCCGCGGCTCGAGCGAGTGTCGGAAGAGGCCGTTACGACTCCAACGTAACTTACGTCAGTCGTCGACCCGAACGTGCTCCGCCAGGAAATCGACGAAGGCGCGGACACGAGCCGGCAACGGTCCGCCACGGCCCAGGAAGACGGCATGGATGTCTTCCCGGTCACCGGGATTGAATTCCTCGAGCACCGCAACGAGTCGGCCCGCAACAATATCCGGCCCAACATGGAATCGCGACAACCGGGCCAGTCCGACCCCACCCAAGGCAAATTGGCGTGCCGTCTCGCCGTCGCTGGCGCGAACGATGGGCGGTGCGCTGTAAGTCTCGACTCCGGCCTCGCCACGGAACGGCCAACCCGTGAGTGTGCGCGAAAACGTCCAGCCGATACCGCGGTGTCTGGAGAGCTCTGTTGGTGTTGACGGCATGCCGTACTGGTTCAAGTAAGTCGGTGCGGCGACGACCGCCATCCGGGTAGTACCGAGTTTGCGTGCAACCAGGCGCGAGTCGCGCAACGGCCCAAACCGGATGGCCACGTCGGCCCGCTCCTGCATCAGGTCGATCACTGTGTCGGTCAGTACCATGTCGAGTGTGACTTGCGGGTTTTCCGCCAGGAACCGCGGAATGAGCGGAACGATGAGGCGCATACCCACCGGGATGTTGGCGTTCACCCGCAGATGCCCGCGCGGCGAGGCGCCGAGGGCCGCCTCGCGCTCTGCCTCGTCCATGTCCGCCAGAATTCGCGCCGCCCGCTGATAGAACACCTGTCCCTCGGGTGTGAGATGGAGCTTGCGAGTGGATCGGTTGACCAGCCGCGAGCCGAGCCGCGCTTCCAGGCGCGAGACGAGCTTGCTGACTCCGGAGGGCGTGAGCCGGAATTCCCGCGCCGCCGCCGTGAAGCCGCCCAGGTCCACCACCCGGGTGAAGACCTCCATTTCAGCAGCTCGATTGGTATCCAGGCGGGGCATTATGGAATTCATCTCACAAATGAATGTACAAAGTACCCTCTAATTCAAGGGAGGACAACGCCCCACCATGGACCTGCAGCGAATCGCGCCGCAGTGGAGACACCATGGAATACCGCAACCTCGGCACTTCGGGACTGAAAGTGCCTGTTTTGAGCTTTGGAACCGGCACGTTTGGCGGGCAGGGGCCCTTGTTCGCCGCCTGGGGTAACAGCAGCGCCGCGGAAGCCCGCCGGCTGATCGACCTGAGCCTGGAGGCCGGCGCCAATCTCTTCGATACCGCTGATGTGTATTCGAACGGCGCATCCGAGGAGTTGCTGGGGGCGGCCATCAAAGGACGCCGCTCGCAGGTTTTGATCAGCACCAAGACCGGCCTGCCCCTCGGGGACAGTCCGGCAGAGGCCGGCACGTCACGCCATAGGTTGATTGCCGCTGTGGATGCAGCGCTGCGGCGGTTGGGAACCGACTATATCGACCTGCTGCAGTTGCATGCCTTCGATGCCGCTACGCCGCTGGAGGAAGTGCTTTTCACCCTCGATATGTTGGTCCGGGCCGGCAAGTTGCGTTATGTCGGTGTGTCGAATTTCTCCGGCTGGCAGCTCATGAAGTCCCTTGCCCTCGCCGACCGCCATGGCTGGCCGCGGTATAGCGCGCACCAGGTCTACTACTCACTGGTTGGCCGCGACTACGAGTGGGAGTTGCTCCCGTTGGGACTCGACCAGGGCGTGGGCGCGTTGGTCTGGAGCCCGCTGGGTTGGGGCCGTCTCACGGGTCGGATTCACCGGGGTCAGCCGCTTCCCCGCAACAGCCGACTGCACGAGACAGCTCAATGGGGGCCGCCCGTTGCGGACGAGAACCTCTACCGGGTCACGGATGCGCTGGATGCGATTGCCTCGGAAACCGGTAAAACCGTGCCGCAGATCGCGCTCAACTGGCTGTTGGCTCGGCCCACCGTTGCCTCAGTTATCATCGGCGCGCGCAATGAGGCCCAGCTACGCGACAACCTCGGGGCGGTTGGCTGGTCGTTGAGTCCGGAGCAACGTGAGAAACTCGATAGGGCGAGCGATGTAATGCCACCCTATCCGTATTACCCCTACCGTACACAGGCAGGATTCGCGCGGTTGAATCCGCCGCCGGTATGACTACTGCTGAATCGAGGAGCGGACGGTATGATTGCGGTAGGCGCGGAAGAGCTCAGAGCCCACGATACCGATAACGAAAGCGGCACCCGCGCAGCCGAACAGCAGGGGATGCCCGGATTCCACAATAGCAACGACTACTGACACGCAGGCCAGCACAAAAGTGGCGAGAATCTTGAACGCAGCAAACACGACTCACACCCTCCGTAGACTTGATTTAAAGCCTATCTACCGTAATTGACATAGTACTTCAGGGCCGTGACCTGCGTCACGATTGAGGGCGACGAAAGTCTCATGCGAGTCGATGTTGCGATTGTCGGTGGCGGAATCATGGGCTCGGCCCTGGGCTTCTGGCTGAGCCGGCTCGATCCCAACATGCAGGTGGTGGTGATCGAGCGCGATCCAACCTATGCGACAGCTTCGTCCGCGCTGTCCGCCGCGTCAATTCGTCAGCAATTCACGACGCCTGTGAATATCCGCATTTCGCAGGCCAGCATCGGGATGCTGCGGCAGGTTGACGAGTTGTTGTCGGTGTCCGGCAACAGCGTCGATATCGGCCTGCAGGAGCGGGGGTATTTGTATCTTGCAACGCCCGCTGGACGCGAGCGCCTCGCCCGCGCCCACGTCATCCAGGCCGAGTTGGGGGCCGAGGTCGCGTTGCTCGATCCGGCCAGCTTGTCGGCCCGTTTCCCCTGGCTGAATACGGCGGATCTGGCCGCGGGCTCGTTGGGTCTGCGGGGTGAGGGCTGGTTCGACGGCTACTCTCTGTTGACGGCCTTTGCCGCCAAAGCCCGCAGCCAGGGTGTCAAATACATTCGCGGCGAAGTCGATGGAATGACCGTGCGGGGACGGAGAGTTGAATCGATCCGGGTGGCTGGCCTAGGCGAGGTCAGCAGCCGGTTCGTGGTCAACGCCGCAGGTCCCTGGGCACGGTCGATCGCGCATCTGGCAGGCATCGATCTGCCGGTTTCGGCGCGCAGGCGCACCGTGTATGTGATCTCCTGCCCAACCCGAATGGAGCCCTTTCCGCTGCTGATCGATCCTTCCGGGTTCTGGATTCGGCCCGAAGGCTCTGGCTATATCGCGGGTATCCCCGCCGACCCGGATCCGGATGACGCTCCGCTGGACCCTGACTGCGATGCTTTCGAGTCAGTGTTGTGGCCTGCGCTGGCCGAGCGCATTCCGGCGTTCGAGGCGGCGAGGCTCGAGCGGGCCTGGGCCGGCTATTACGAGATGAATGTCTTCGATCACAACGGGATAGTCGGGCCGCCACCGCAGTTGGACAATCTGCTGTTGATGAACGGGTTCTCGGGTCACGGATTGCAACAGGCGCCAGTGGTCGGCCGCGCGGTGGCCGAGCTGATCTGCCACGGGCGGTTCGTCACGTTGGACCTGACAGATCTGGGCTACGAGCGGATTGCCCAGGGGCGCCCGTTGCTGGAAGTTAATGTGATCTGACGCTCGGCTGAATGTCTGCCAGTTGGCCGCGATGGCGTGCGTAGATCTTCTCGAGCCTGGAGTTGTCAGTATCCTGCAGACTCCGGGCGTTGGTCCTGGCGGGCTCGTCCGCATCGTATAGTGGCTCGAGTATTTTAAGCGCGTCGCGCAGATTTCGCTCGGCTGCTGTGAGCTGGCCGAGTGTGATCAGGGTCTCACCGGCTTCGCTCAGTGCGAGCGCCGCGTTGTAACGGGCCTCAGAGTTCTTTGCATCGGCCTCGAACAGTGCCCGCAAGGAGTTCACGGCCTGGGTCTGTCGGCCCAAGGCTTCGCGGGCAGCGCCCTGCTTGTTGAGCACCGTGGCGATTCCGAGCCACGCGAAAGCTTCGATGGTCTGCAGATCGGCGTTGGTGGGATCTTCCATTGAGAGGATGTGCGCGATTTGCGCCTGCCGGGTGTGCATCCGCAGTGCATCCTCATGACGGTTAACACCTATGAGCAGCTCGCCCATCCTTCCATAGGCGACGGCGGCGTGGTGTCTGCTCCTGGCATCCTTTGGGTCTGCGTCCACAAGTGTTTCGAAGAGGGCGGTCCCCTGGTTCATCAGCAGTAGTCCGCGTTCCACCTCATGCGCATTGGCAATCTGCCAACCCAACGAGACATACACGCTCCCCAGGTTGCGCCGATCGCCGCTGTTGGAACCGGGGGCTTTGGCAAGGTCTTCGGCAAACCCCAGGGCGCGACGCGAGCTGTCAATCGCCCCGGGCGTATCTCCCGAAGCCGACAGGACTTCACCCAGTTTCCCGTAGTTGCGCAACAGGTCGCGATGCAGGTCCAGGTCAGATGTGTGCGTCGGCAGCAGGGACGTGCGGATTGCCAGCGCTTTGCGGTAACTCGCGATGGCACCGCTCGAATCACCGAGATTCGCCTCGCGATAGCCACCCTGCACATCGGCCACTTTCTCGTAGGCGGTAGCCAGCTCGCGCTGGAGGGTAGGGTCGTCGGCTGACTCGGACGCCAGCGCGTCCAGGTACTTCAGCGAGTTGAGGACGAGGATGTGGCGTGCCGGAGTGGAGCCCGGGAGGTTCTGGATGGCCGCGTGCACATCAAACATGAACGTGTTGGCCAACTTGCGCACATCGTTGAAGTGCCGTTCGGCTCGCGCCCGCTCCTGGCGGGCTATGTGCGCTTCCCAGCCGGCCGCGACGATGCCGGCGAGCAGGGTCAGTACGAACAGACTGAAAGCTGCAATGCCCGCCCGGTGCCGGCCGCAGAATTTGACCACCTTGTGGGTCACGCTGGGCGGGTGCGCGGCGACCGGAAACCCCTGCAGGTATCGGCGGATGTCCTCGCTGAGCCGTTCTACAGACGAGTAGCGCTGGGTCGGATCCTTATGCAGCGCCAACATGACCACGCTGTCCAGATCCCCGGCAAGTTGTTGCCGCAAGCCCAGCGCGGCCGCTCTGCTTTGCCTGACTGCCTCGGAAGGCGGCACGGTGTTGCGGTCGCGTATCTGGCTGGCCAGCTCATGCGGCAGCTCGCCCCCGTTACCGTAAGGGAGCCGGCCAGTCAGCAGGCGATACAACATCACGCCCAGTGAATAGACATCGCTCGCTGTCGAGACGACTTCACCCCGAAGCTGCTCCGGGCTGGCGTACTCGGGGGTCATGGCAATCGGACCGGCCGGGTGCTTGTCGGCCGGGGAGGCCGTCGCGTGAATCAGGCGTGCCACTCCGAAGTCCAGCAACCTGACGGAGCCCTCGTCGGTTACCAATACGTTGCTGCACTTGAGGTCGCCGTGGACCATCAGGTGTTGATGGACATATTGCACGGCGGAGCACAAGGTGCGAAACAATTCCAACCGCTGGTTGACGGTCAGATGGGATTCGACCGCATATTCATCGATGGGGCGACCCTTGATGAAGTCCATCACCAGGTACGGCAGGCCTTCGTCGGTCGTGCCGCCATCTAGAATCCTGGCAATGTTGGGATGATCGAGGCTGGCCAGCATCTGCTTTTCGGCCTTGAAACGCTCTACCAGGGATTGGGTGGCGTAGCCCGGCAGCAGCACTTTGACGGCGACTTCCTTGTTGTATTCCTCATCGGCGCGGACGCCGCGGAACACTTCGCTCATGCCGCCGCGACCGATTTCGGCGACGATCCGATAGGCGCCGACCCGGCGGCCGATCCATGGTCGTGGGGGCGGATCGAGGTTCAATCCGAATGCCCGCTGTGCGGCCGGGCGCTCAATGAAGTCGTCGGTCTGCTCATGCGCCTGCAGAAGTGATTCGACTTCGGCACGCAGGGCAGGGTCCGCGGCGCAGGATTCATTGAGGAAGGCTTGTCGATCTTCGGCACCGCGTTCGACCGCGGCCGAAAAAACCTCTTTGACACGCTCCCAGCGCGCGGCGTCCATGTCAGGTGCCCCGCGACAACTCGCGTTTGAGCCACGCACGCGCCAGTGTCCACTCCCGCTTGACGGTGGCGTCGGATATTTCCAGCGCCTGCGCAGTCTCTTCAATGGTCAGCCCGCCAAAATACCGCATCTGCACGACCTGCACCTGTCGGCTGTCAATCGCGGCCAACCGGTTCAAAGCTTCATCGATTGCTCCGATATCTTCGTCTGAATCGCCTTCGTCGCGGACGTCCGCAATGGATTCAATTTCTGACGGCCCCGCGGAATCCGCATCTGCGGGTGGTGCAGTGAGCTCGTCCAGGCTCAACACCGGAACTCCACCGCCTCGCTTCGAGGAAAGTCGCGCGCGGGCGTGGTCCACCAGGATCCGGCGCATCAAAGTGGAGGCGAGCGCAAAAAAGTGCGCCCGGCTACGCCAATCCACGGACTGCTGGCTCACCAACCGCACGAAGGCTTCGTGCACCAGGGCTGTGCGCTGGATGGTGTGATTGGGCCGTTCACGCCGCAGATGGCGCTGCGCCAGCGACCGGAGCTCCCGGTACAACAGTCCCGTGAGCTCCCCCAGAGCGGCTTCGTTGCCGGCGCTCCACTGGACGAGCAGTCGGGTCACCGGATGTTCCGGATCATCTGCCATGGGTCACCCCCGATTTTTTATGAGCTGAATCTTAGCGCATTTGCGCGTCTCTCCCATGAAGCCGTACAGATGCCGAATTCGAGGAGATTTCATGAAGATTCCGTCCGCCGCCGCCTCAGCAGTCATCACTCTGGCAGGCCTGGCGATTGCCGCTGTAACCGCGTCCGTCGCCGGGCCTGCACCCGTTTCCACCGACAGCTCGATTGCGCACGGGCAGTATCTCGTCACCATCACGGGCTGCCACGATTGCCATACCGCGGGGCACTTGCAGAGTGCTGGACATACGCCTGCGAATGGGTGGCTCACCGGCCAGTCCGTGGGGTTCCAGGGCCCTTGGGGGACCACGTACCCTGCCAATTTGCGCCTGACCGTGCAGTCCATGACCGAGGCGCAATGGTTGGTGTTTGCGCGGGCTGAGAAACGCCCGCCCATGCCCTGGTTCAACCTCAAGGCCATGAGTGATCGCGATCTGATCGATATCTATCGCTTCATCCGCTCGCTCGGCCCGGCCGGGGAAGCCGTCCCCGCGGCTGTCCCGCCGGGTGGCAAGGTCAACACTCCGTTCATTCTTTTTGCGCCCCAGGGCTGACGCACTCAACACGATTGTCAGTGCGGGGGGCCGAAGGCCGCTTTGACGGCCCCCCGCAGCGAACGTGAGCGGGCGAGGTCGCGCCAGATCGCACGCCACTGGTGCAGCCCGATGGTGATTGGATTGTTGCTGTGGATCGGGTCCACGAGACCATAGCGAATGACAATGTCTGACCGCTCCGGCACGAAGGTGCCGAACAGGCGGTCAAACACAATCAGCACGCCGCCGAAGTTGGCATCCAGGTATTCGGGATTGCTCGCGTGGTGTACCCGATGATGCGCCGGCGTGTTCAGAATCCACTCCAGCGGCCCAAGCCGCGGCAGCCAGGTCGCGTGTAGCCAGAACTGGTAAAACAGATTGGCCGCCAGGACACCGCCCACGAGCAGGGGCGGGTAGCCCGCCAGCACCAGTGGAGCGAAGAACAGCGGGGTAACACTCAGTCGCGCGGTCCAACCGAGTCGGTACGCTGCGGACAAGTTGAGTGTGTTGGGCGAATGGTGCACCGAATGAGTTGCCCACAGCCAGCGCACCCGGTGATCGGCGCGATGCATCCAGTAGTAGCAGAGCTCCTGTCCGAAGAAGAGCAGCACCCAGGTCCAGGCCTCGTTCAGAGGCATGGTGTAGAACCTGTAGCTCCAGAGTTTGACGAGCCCGGTCGTGGCGATTGCCACGGGTAGCAGATTCGTCGCCATGCGCAAACCCAGATCCCCAATGGAGGCGAGATAGGCCTTCCAGTCGTAGCTGCCGTCGCGACGTTCGAGCCACAACCCTTCCAACGTTGCCGTCAGAACCAGCAAAACCGGTACAACCAACATCCAGGCTTGCGGTGCGCGTGCCATCGTGAATCCTCCGTCCCACCCGCAAGCCCGCCGAGCTGTGAGCTCGCGCGGGCTTGCGGGCTTGATCCGCCGTTAATTGCTCGGCTGTGCGGGCACGGTGCCCGTCTGAACGGTCCGGCTCTCCGTCGCCGTCTTACCGTTGGGGCCAGTCACGGTCCGGCTCTGATTGAGCGTACCGGTGCTGGGGTTGTAGGTGGCCTGACCCTGTGTGGTCACGCTGTTGCCATTCGGACCGGTGCGCGTTGCATTGCGCTGATAACCATTGCTGGTTGCCTGCACGGATGCGTTGACGCTCGACTGGTTACCGGCGGGTCCCGTCTTCGTTACCGTTCGGTTGTAGCTACCCTGTCCGTTGGTGGACACTGCCGACTGCCGCGTCGCGGTGTTGCCGGCAGGGCCGGTGCGCGTCACAGTCGCACCGCCCGATCGAGGCGGACGTGCCTCAACAGTGCTGACGGCAACCAAACAGATGACCGGCAGTGCCAGGCCGGCCGCTTTCAGAACCCAAGTACGCTTCTTCATGACTCGTCTCCTACAGTTACGGATTGAACAACTCGAACTTAGGGGACAGAGCGCGGCGGGGGCTGTGAGGTGCACACTCCATGTGCTACCACCTGTTTCAGTCGGGGGGGCGGAAATACTTTGTTACCCTTTCCTGCGGGCATTTTGCATAACGTTGGCCCATGAGCGCGGAAACCATGACCCGATTGCTGCTGGTGGATGATGATTTACGGCTGCGGGCTCTGCTCGAGACGTATTTGCAGCGGGAAGGATTCCAGGTGGTACTCGCGGCGAATTGGCGCCAGATGGAGCGGGTGCTGCGCGAGTCGCCGGTAGATCTGATGGTGCTGGACCTGATGCTTCCCGATCGTAATGGATTGGAGATCTGCCGGGATCTGCGAGCGGCGGGCAATACGGTGCCCATCGTGATGCTCACGGCCAAGGGCGACGATGTCGATCGGATACTCGGATTGGAGATCGGCGCGGACGACTACCTGCCGAAACCGTGCAACCCGCGCGAGCTGGTGGCGCGGATCCGGGCGGTCCTGCGCCGACATCAGACTCAACCGCCGGGTGCGCCGGCCGCCGAAGCAACGGTCGCCCGATTCGGCAAGTTCACTTTGCGCCCCGCCAGCAGGGTGCTCGAGCTCGACGGCAAGCCGATCAATCTGACCACGGGCGAGTTTGCCGTGCTGTACGCCTTGGTATCGCATCCCGGTGAGACTCTATCCCGTGAGCGATTGTTGGCACTGGCCCGAGGCCGTCAGCGCGGTGCATTCGATCGCAGCATCGACGTGCAGATGTCCCGACTGCGTCGGATCATTGAAACCGATCCGGCCAAGCCGCGCTACATCCAGACAGTGTGGGGCGCAGGTTACGTGTTTGTTCCGGACGATACGCAGTGAGTGTGTCCCGGCCTCGAAGCCTGTTTGCCAGCACCTTTTTGCTGATCACATGTGCGCTGGCATTCTTCTCGCTCATCGCATGGAGCGCGTTCGTCTGGACGACGGTGATTCCTGCTGCGGAAGCGACCGCGCACGTGTTGGCCCAGAGGGCGACTTTGGCGCTGACGGCTTATCGGGCGGGCACGCCGCTGCCTGAGGGCGTGGAGGTCAGCAGCGACGCCAATTTCCCGCAGAGCCGCCGCAGGTTGGAATTTTCACTGAGTCTGTATCTGGTCCATCTGCGCAAGCAGATCAAGGAGGACCTGCCCGGATCCGAAGTGGTCATTGCCCGCACCGTGATGCCGACCGAGCTGTGGATCCATTCTCCGCAGGTCCCCGAGCGCTGGTTCATGTTGAAATGGCAGGTGGCGAGGCGTGAGACACCGCTCGCTATGGGCGCCCTGGTGTTGGTTGCCGGATTGCTGTCGCTGGTGGCGGCGGCTCTGTTTGCGCGGCGCTTGACTGCGCCGCTGGCGGCGCTCGTCGAAGCGACAGGGCGCGTCGGGCAGGGCGAGGTTGTTTCGTTGGACACGCAGTCGGGTCCCAGCGAGGTGCGGTCTCTGGCAGTGGCGTTCCAGGCCATGTCGCATCGGCTTGCTGAGCTGGACGAGCAGCGCGAGCTCATGCTCGCCGGATTGTCTCATGACTTGCGCTCGCCGCTGGCGCGTATGCGGGTGGCGGTCGATTTGTTGGAGTCCGCGGATGCTCATCTGTTGGGGCAGATCACGACCGATGTGGAGGAGATTGACCGCATGGTCGGTCAGTTTCTCCACTATGTGCGCGCGGGTTACCAGGAAGTGTCCCAGCAGGCCTGCGCAGACGATGTCATCCGAAGCTCAGTCGAGCCCTATTTGCGCAATGGAGAGTTGCGATTGGAGTTGAATGCGACCGAGCCGTGCCTGTTGCCCGTTGAGTCGGTCCGTCGTGTGGTGACCAATTTGGTCCAGAACGCGTGCGAGTACGGACGAGCACCTGTAACAGTTCGGACATTGTTGCGTCCCGGGGACTTGCTGATCAGTGTCGAAGATTGTGGTCCGGGTATTTCAACACAGGAGTGGCAACAGGCGATCCGCCCGTTCCATCGGCTGCGCGCCACTCCCGGTGCCGGCCATTCGGGATTGGGCTTGGCGACGGTTGAGCGATTGGTCCATGCCGCTCGGGGCACGCTCGTGGGCCGGCAGCGGCCGGGTGGGTTTGTGGTTGAGGTGACATTCGCGGCTTCCATTGGAGGTCAGGCTTCCAGTTGAGGCAGAATGGGGCCCATGGGAGCGGCAAATAAGACCGCGGGGCTGTGGGCGGGCCTCGTAGGGATAATAGGGGCCTGGGGGGTAAACGGGATTTGTGCCGAAGCCGCCACTGCGGCCGGCTCCGACGCCGCGGCATTTGGACCCCACTTCAACGACAAGGGTTGGGTTCAGGCCGACGTTCATTACGATTGTTCGCACGCCGCGCCCACTCGGGCGCTTGCTTCGGCGGGGTTCACGATCGGCGCTTCCGTCAAACTGGGCTCGCTGTGTGTTGTGGAAGGTTGGGTTGCGCCCAAATCCCTGGCCGGTCTTGCGGCTGTGGCGGGTGTTACACGAGTGACGACGCCGACTTACGCGGTGCATCCGCGGCGGATGATTGCGAACCTTTCTGCGCGGCCTGCCGCCACTGGCAGCGGTGTGGCGATCAATCGAAACGGCGTGACTATCATGCGCGCCGATCAGTTTGTCTCCCAAACGGGGACTTCCGGCCTGGGTGTCAAAGTGGGCGTTCAGTCGGTCGGTATCTCGAGCATGCAGACGATCCAGGCGCGCGGCGAGCTTCCGTCGGTACAGGTGGTTGCGCCAAGCGACGGCGCGAGTTCTCCTGGGGGAGATGAAGGCACCGCCTTACTCGAGGAAATACACGCGGTCGCGCCGGGCGCCGGACTCATCTACTGCGGCCCCAGCACGTTCGTTGAGTACACCTCCTGCCTGAGTCGGATGGTCGACGCGGGGGCAACGATCCTGGTCGATGATCTCATCTTCCCGCAGCAGGACCTCCTTTCAGCGGACAGCTCGGCCGTGCAAGCGATTGAGCAGCTGCTCAAGGGCAATCCGAACGTCACACTCTTCACGGCAGGCGGTAACTACAACGGCAGCTATTGGGAGGGAACCTATACCCCGGTTGCGTTGGCCTCTCTCGGCATGCAACCTCTGACCTGTCCGGCATCCGGCGGCGGCGCTGCGCAGACGGACTATTACGTCACCCGGTTCGATGGTGATCCGAGTCAAGTTCTCACGGTGACGCAATCTGCGCGCATTTCCGTGGCATTCGCGTGGGGCGATCCTCCCGACCACAATGCCAGTGCTTTTGATGTTTACTGGGTCAACGCCGACAGCACGAAGTCCGGTTGTCTGTATTCGTCGTCGGCGTCCGACAATCAGATTGCAAGCAATATAGTTTTTCAGGCGGGGACGTACACTCTGTACATTGGAACGCCAGATGCAACCCCCAGCGGTAAATTCCTGAAGCTGTGGATTGGTGGGGATGGTCTGACTTCGATATCGAAACCAACTGCAGGTGCTGTCGTTACACCTCAGGCCATTGCCAGCGGTGCCGTCACGATTGGCGCGGTCAATGGATCCGACGGGATCGGCAATGGCATCGAGCCTTTCAGCAGTCTTGGGCCCATCACCGTCTTGTACCCGGAGCTGGCACGGATTCAGTCGCCGGTGCTGGTGGCGCCGGATGGAATCAATGTTGATGCTGTCGGGACATATTTCGCCGGCATTCTGTTTCCGGACGGTAATTTCTACGGGACATCCGCGTCGGCTCCGAATGCAGCGGCGGTCGCGGCGTTGATCCTCGGCGCGTTTCCGGCTCTGACGTCAACACAACTCGTTGCGGCTTTGAAGAGTGGAGCGGCTCAACTGGGTAGCACCGTACCGGATGCCACATTTGGATACGGTCGCATCGATGCAATGGGCGCGCTCGGGACCTTCCCGCTGCCGACCATGACTTCTGCGCTGCAAGACTCCGCGCTCACTGCCGGCCAGAGCTCACCTTCCTATTCGTTTACGGTCAGTGGCGCGGGCCCGTTGCATTTCTCGGTGACGAGCAGCAACACGACCTCGATTCCGGCGGCCGTGGTTCCTGCCGGATCACCTGGCGTGACTATCACACCCTCCGATTGTGGAGTGACAACGTTGACGTGCTCACTTTCTGTCATGGCCGCTGCGGGACCTGGCGGTACGGTCAATGTCACGGTCGCTGCGCTGGATGGTGCGAATCGGGCTGCGTCGGCGTCGATGAAAGTTACGGTGACGGGCACTGAGCCGCCGCCCACCAGCACGCCGCCGCCCGCCAGTACTGGCGGATCGGGAGGAGGAGGAGGTGCGATTGATGGATGGGTTATTGCGGTGTTGATGCTTGGAGTGGGCACGAGACTAAAGTGTCACCTGTTTGCACGAGGCCGGATGGTAGCGCTATCATGAGGCGCTGCAGTGTGCAGGGGGCGTGGGTTCAACAGCATGCGAACGAAACGGGTACTGCGGTGTATTGGCGAGGCGATCCTCGCGACGGCATTTCTAGGTTCGGGCGCGTGGGCGGCTGCCGCCGGCAAGATCGACAAGGCGCGAATTGATGCCGTACTGAGCGGGCTGGTTGAATCGAAGGCGCTGGTGGGTGTGTCGGCGCTGGTTTACGAGGACGGGCACGAGGCTTATTTCGGCGCGTTCGGCCAGGCCGATCGCGAGGCTGGCAAGCCCATGACGCGCGATACCCTCGTGCAGATCTACTCCATGACCAAGCCCATTGCCGGCGTTGCGTTCATGTCCCTGTACGAAGCCGGCAAGTTTCAACTCGACGATCCGCTCGAGCGCTATGCCCAGGAATTTGCCAACATGCGAGTGTACGCGGGGCTGGATCCGCATGGCGAGGTGGTGTATCAGCCCGTGAATCGGCCGTTGACTGTGCGCGATATCACGCGCCATACGGCCGGGTTTTATGCAGGCACGGATCACCTGCCGGTCGGGGAGATCTATCGCGCCGCCGACCCCACCAACATTACCAACACCTTGGTGCAGGAATCGCGCAAGCTGGGCTCATTGCCCTTGTTGTTCCAGCCGGGCACGCGCTGGCTGTACGGCCCGTCGGTGGATGTGCAGGCCATGCTGGTGGAGCGGCTGTCCGGCATGCCTTTCGACAAGTACCTGGAAGAGAAGATTTTCAAGCCGCTGGGCATGAAAAATACCCGCTACGTGATCAGGCCGCAGGATAAGGCGCGCGTGGCCGCGGTCTATGACTGGCACGAGGACGGCTCGATGACTCGCGAGCCCGATGAGAAGGCCTTGGAATTCAACAGTCGCGATTGGCCGCTCAAGCCCGGGAGCTTCGGGTTGATATCCTCCATCGATGACTACATGCGGTTCGCGCAGATGTTGCAGAATGGCGGGGAGCTCGACGGGCATCGAATATTGAAGCCTGAGACTGTGCGGCTCATGACCACTGATGCGTTGCCGGCCGAAGTTACCGACAAGGGCTTTCTGCCCTCGAAGGGGCAGGTGGGCTTTGGAATCGACTTCGCGGTGCGGATTCGCCCGCCGGCGAATGCTCAGGAGGCTTCCGGTGCCGTGGGCGAGTTCTTCTGGGATGGCGCCGCGGATACGCTGTTCTGGGTAGATCCCAAGAACAAGATTACGGCGGTGTTGTTCACGCAATACCGGCCGTTCGGCAAGGTGCCTTTACACAAGGCCTTTCGTGATGCGGTGTACAGCGGGATACCTGAGGCGCTGGCGCACTGACTCGGGCGTGTGGTGACGACCAACACGCCCGACCCGTTCCTTCCGCTTACTTGAGCTGGCAGATGTCCAGCACGTTCATGTCGGTGTAGTCGAGGTTTTCCCCGCCCATCGCCCAGATGAACGCATACTTGCGCGTTCCCGAACCCATGTGAATCGACCACGGCGGGCTGATCACCGCCTCTTCGTTGGCAACGACGATGTTGCGCAGGTTCTCGGGTTGGCCCATGTAATGAAACACCCGGTCATTCGCTTCGGTCAGATCGAAATACAGATAGATCTCGCTGCGCCGATCATGCAGATGAGGGGGCATCGTGTTCCAGACACTGCCGGTTTCGAGCACGGTCAGTCCCAGCAGAAGCTGGGCGCTTTCGCACACGCCCGGAATGACCAACTGGTAGATGGTGCGCTGGTTCGAGCCGGCCAGGTCGCCGCGTTGCAGCGGGTTGGCCTGTCCCAGGGTGATATGTTTGATCGGGCACACCTTGTGCGCCGGCAGGCTGGCGAGATAGAAACGCGCGCCAGTGCCTTCGAACTTCACATCCTTCGATCCCATCGGAATGTACAGACATTCCTTGTTCTGCAACGCAAATCGCTGGCCGTCCACAATGACGGCTCCCGCGGTTCCGATGTTGACGGCCGCCATCTCGCGTCGCTCGAGGAAGGGTTTTCCCAGTGCGCTTTTGGGCTCGGTCTGGGCGGGCAGGGTCAATGTCTTGCCCCCGGGAACCGCGCCGCCTATGACAAAGCGTTCATTGTGGGAATAGTGCAAGTTGACTCGTCCCTCGACAAACATGCCGCTGACGAGGTAACGGTCACGCAACTCATCGTTCTCCACCCCCCGCATCATGGAAGGATGAGTGGCGTGGTAGGTTTTCTCGAACATTCGTCTGCTCCAGTGTGAAAGGGCGGTGGGTTGAACCGCCGGTCGAAAAAAATCAAAACGGGCGAAAAGTATGACTGGTTTAGTTGATGGACGTCTGCAGCGCTTTCGTGACTTCGGTGGCGATGTCGTCCTGTACCTTCAGCTTATTGTCCAGCGGCCGATCGTAAGTCTCCGACCAGGCTACGTAGCCGTCGTCGGCGCGGATTAGGCGGGCCGCCACGCGTAGAGTGGACTCTGATTTGCGGATGCTTCCGTCCAGCACGTAGGTGACGCCGAGGGACTTGGCGATGTCCGCGATCTTGAGATGCTTGCCCTTGAAATAGAACGAGGAGGTTGCGCCGGGGACTCGCAGGCCGGGCACTTTGCTCAGCCGGTCGATCAGTTCTTCGGTCATGCCGTCGGCGAAATACTCTTCGTCCATGGCCTGGGTGGTGAGGTCCAGGAACGGGAGCACCGCTACGGATTTTGAGGGAGCGGTGGCCCTCGGGTAGACGGCCAGGAGTGCGAGGCACAGGGCGGCGGCGACGGCGGCCAGTGTGAAGGTGCGGCGGCGGGTGGGCGACGGCGTGTTTGCCGACGATGCGGGCGACGCCGCCGCGAGCGCGACGGCCTGCGGCACATCCGCCGCCGACGCTGATGGCGTCGCGGCGTGCGCGTCCGCGGGCGGCCCACCGTGTGCGGGACGCTCATCCACCACCATCGGCTCTTCCACCCATGGACTTACGCTGGCCACCATCCGATACCCCAGCCTGGGAACAGTAGCGATGTAGGCAGGTTGCTTGGCATCGTCTCCGAGCAACCGCCGCAGAGAGGCGACTGCTTGATAGACCGAGTCCTGTGTGACCACGACGCCGGACCAGACCTCCGTGAGCAGGTCGTCCGCGCTCACTACTTCGCCGGCGCGCTGCGCAAGGCAAATTAGTAGCCGCATCGTCCGCGCTTCGAGCCGCACGACTTCGCCCTGCCGCGAAATCCGACCCGTCGCGGGATTCACGCACCAGTCTCCGATGCGCAGCGGAATTGAGGTTGGACGATCCAATCAGTCGGTCTCTAGGCGGGTTTCAGAAGTATTCAGCCCATTTCAGGGCTGCTTCAGGACTTCCAGCGTCACGGGCGGGCATCGTAACCCGTCGTCTGCCAATGGAAACCCTCACGGAGTCCGCACCCATGATTCGTCGCTTTGTCATCGCCACTACGCTCGTTCTCGCGTCTGCATCGTCCTATGCCACTAGCTACGTTCTCGAGCCAGACTATACGCAGGGCGTATTTCGCTGGAATCATCTCGGCTTCTCCAGCCCCGCCGCACAATTCTCCCAAGGCAAGGGCAAGCTGGAATTCGACCCGGCCAATCCGACCCGGGCGTCCGTGCAGGTCACCATCCCGCTGAGCACTTTGAATACCGGGGTGCCGGATCTCGACGAGGACTTCCGGTCGAGTGATTTCTTCGACACGGCCAAGTTTCCGACCGCAACCTTCAAAAGTACCCGGGTAGACCTCGGCAGCGGGAAGGATCAGCTCAAAGTGACCGGTGACCTCAGCCTGCATGGTGTGACCCGACCCGTGGTGCTGGAAGTCACGATCGTAAAGGTCGGCAACAATCCGAGGACCAGCTTACCGACGGTGGGCTTTGACGCCATGGCGACGCTCAAGCGCTCCGAGTTCGGCCTGGGCGCATACGTGCCTCAGGTAGGTGACGAGATCCAGATGCATCTCATTGTGCAGGCGGTCGACGCGAAAGCGTACGCCGACTACCTGAAGGCAAAGGAAGCTGAAAAGGCGCGTCACTGATTTGATGCGCGTGCTGACCTGGCGAGCAATACGCCGGTCAGCGCAAGTGTGAAACCCACAAATTGGACCTGGGAGAGAGTCTCGTTGAAGAGGAGGTAGGCCTGTATAGCGGCGAGAGGAGGCGCGAGTAAAACCAGCGCGGTGACCTTTGTGGCCTCTCCATGTCGCATCATCCAAATCAGTAGTGTTGTGCCGATGACGGATGGAACCAGGACAGCCCACACCAAGGCTCCCCATAGCACGGCGGTGTTGTCCCAATGCGTGGAGCCCACAGCCGCCGTCACAAGCATTGCCGTGAGAGTACCACCAACATTCTGAACGCACGCCGCGCTGCGCAGGTCTACGCGCGGCAACCACTTCTGAATGAGCGCTCCCGCCGTAATCGCCGCTACGCTGAGTAGAGCGGACAGCGTACTGAGAACAGAGAGCGACTCAGTCCCGGTGGCAGCGAGCTTCGGTGCAAGGACGCATGCAACGCCCACGAATCCGACCAACAGACCGCCCCAGGTTCGCAGCCCGTATCGGGCACGCGTCGCGACAACGAGAAACAATGCGGTGAAGAGCGGCTGAAGTGCTCCCAGGAGGGCCATCACTCCCGCGGCCATCCCATGCGCAATTGCCCAATAGCTGAAGCATAGGTACATGCCCTGCATCAGCACGCCGGCAAGGAGATGAGTGAGCCATCCCTTTCCGCGCGGCCAGTCCGCTTGCACAGCGAGCGCTGCCACACCCATCACAAGTGCTGTCAATGCGAAACGCGCTACCAAATAGAGCTGCAGGTCGGCGTGCGGCGCAACGGCCTTCGCGACGATGAAACCGGTAGACCAAATCAGGACAAAAGCGACGGGAATGGCAAATCGAAGCAAGTCTGTTCTCACGGATTCAACACACTGGTGACGGACGGGAAACTGCAAATGGTGGATAATGACTCGATGACGCAGAACCCGCTACCGGGCGCATGAACGAACCGGTCGATGCAATCGTCGTCGGGTCCGGCGCGGCTGGCAGCGCGATGGCCGCCTATCTGTCCGAAGGCGGAAAGCGCGTACTGATTCTCGAGGCCGGTCCTCAGAGAGCGCCGTCTGACATGGTCAGCTCCACTCTGTTTGCGCGCAGACTCAAATGGTCGGGCACTCCGGTGATTGAGGAAGGCAAGAGTCCCGTCAGTCACGTATTCAATGCGGGGTACGGGGTTGGCGGAAGCGCGCTTCATCACTATGCAGTCTGGCCGCGGATGCACGCAGAAGACTTCGAAATGTTCACGCGCTACAAACGCGGGAAAGACTGGCCAGTCTCCTACTCCGATCTCGCTCGCTACTACGACCGAGTGCAGCGTGAAGTCGGTGTCTCGGGAGACGCGAAACAGGAAATCTGGCGCCCTGCGGGCGAGCCGTACCCGATGCCTCCTGTGAGGGTCTTCGCGCAGGGTCACGCACTGGCCCGAGGCTTCACCAAGCTCGGCAAGACCGTTGCACCGCTGCCTCTCGCTGTAACTTCAACCGTCTACAACAACCGGCCGGCGTGCATTTGGGATGGCTGGTGTGATGCGGGCTGCCCGATCGGTGCACTCGGCAATCCGCTGACGGTTCATTTGCCCCGCGCGTCGGCCAAAGGGGCCACACTGGTTGCGGATATGATGGTGACCAGGGTGCTGACCGATCCCAGCGGCGAGCGGGCAACGGGTGTTGAGGTTGTGGACAAACAAGGAGTCCGCAGCACGCTCCGGGCCAGCGTGGTGGTGCTGGCGGCGTTCTCGATCCAGAACCCACGACTGTTGCTCGCCTCGTCCTCTGACAAACATCCGCGTGGCTTGGGAAACGCAACAGATCAGGTCGGCCGGTACGTGATGACCCACACGGCCGGTGTGGTGAACGGCATCTTCAACGAGGAAACGCAACACTACCGGGGCGCGTTGGGCGGACAGCTCGTGAACCAGGACAGCTACCCCAAGTTGACTCACGATAAGGTGGGCGCGTTCGGCAGCTATCAGTGGATCATCGCCCAGGCTGTGAAGCCTAATGACCTGTTGGGTGTTTCGACCTCACGCGCCGATCTGTTCGGGGTGGATCTGCAAGCGTTCATGAAACGCGCCGCACGGGGGTATGCAGTCATGACCGCCGTGTGCGAGGGTCTGCCGGTCGCTGACAACCGCGTGACTTTGGCCGACAGCAAGGATCAATACGGCGTGCCGCTAGCGCGGGTAACGCACACCGCGCATCCACAATCCCAGGCCCTTTGGCAGGCTGCGGTCAACGAAGGCAAAGCTCTCATCACAGCGGCCGGAGCGCCGGAGGTCTGGAACAATCCTCCCGGCAGCATGCATATCATGGGCGGTACCCTCATGGGACATACTCGCGCCGACTCCGTGACCAACAGCTTCGGCCAGTTGCATGACGTGCGTAACCTGGTGATTGCCGGACCGGGTCTGTTTCCGACCAGCGCGGGTGTGAACCCTACTTTCACCGTCCATGCCGTGACGGCCAGGTCGGCCGAGCACTTGCTGGCCGATTGGGGCCGGATCGCCGCGTAGCGGTGTCAGGCGCCGGGTTCGAGCTGCGACAACCGCTCAATGTTGGCGCAGAAATAATCTATGAATAACCTGACTTTGGCCGGCACATAGCGCGCGTTGGGATACACCATCCACACGGCCAGGGGATCCGAGCGGAAGTCTTCGAATAGGGGCACCAGTTGACCGCTCTTCAGGTAATCCCGCACATACAACACCGGCAGGCGACAGATCCCGACTCCTTCGACCGCCGCGGTAATCAGCGCCGAGCCGCTGTTGCTGCGCCAGTTTCCCTGCAGATCCACGGCGATATCCTTGCCGTCGACCTTGAAATACCAGGTGGCGCACGGATCAAACGTCGCCACAATGCAATTGTGCTCTCTCAAGTCGTCAATTGTTCGCGGCATGCCGTGCTTCGCGAAGTAATGAGGCGAGGCACACACCACGTGTGGCAACTCGTACACCTTGCGCGCCTTTAGAGAGGAGTCGTTGAGATCTCCATAGCGGATGGCAAGGTCATACCCCTCGGAAACCAGGTCCACGACTCGCATCGTGACGTGGACATCCACTTTGAGTTGCGGGTGTAACGCACACATCTCAGCGGCCGCCCGCGCAATGTACTGCTCGCCAAGCACATCCGTGCAGACAACGCGCAGATGCCCGCGGGGCTTTACATCGAGGCTGAGAACCGACTGCTCAGCTTCCTCCAGGTCGTTGAACAGGCGCTCGCACTTCTGAAAGAGGGCCGCCCCGGCATCGGTAGGGTTTAGCCGCCGGGTCGTCCGTACCAGTAGCTGCGTCCCCAGGTGCCGTTCGAGCCGCGAGACATTCTTACTCAGCAGTGACTTCGATACGTGCAGCCGTTCGGCTGCGGCGGAAAAGCTGCCCGCATCCACGACTTGCACAAACGATTGCATCAGGTCCCAGCGGCTCATGGCCCGACTCCGGCGAAGTTATTGTTCTCGCGCTGTCAACAAAGTTATGACGTTCGCGGCATTTTTGACCTCGGAATTCAAAAATATACTCGCCCGGCCAACAACGATAAAGGGGACGACTCAAAAATGGCTTCGTTCCAACAGGTTTTTGCGGGCGCGTGGCGGGTTGCCGTCGCGGTTTGTCTAATAGCGACGGGCACGCGCAGCTACGCCGCCGAGAGCGTTCTGGATGAGATCACTGTAACTGCGCAGAAACGCGAGCAATCCATCCAGGACGTCGGCATCAGCATCAGCGCCTTTTCGGGTGAGCAGTTACACGAGCTGGGCATCAATAACAGCGTGGATATCGCTGCGATGACCCCCGGTGTCTATATCAGCGGCAACAATGGCGGCCAAAAGACCCTCTTCACCATCCGCGGCGTCACCCAAAACGACTTCAACGACCATACGGAGGCGCCGGTCGCCGTCTATGTGGATGATGGTTATGTCGCATTTGGCCAAGGCCAGATCTTCGGCGTCTTCGACCTCGATAGGGTGGAGGTGTTGAAAGGTCCGCAGGGCACTCTGTTTGGCCGCAACGCCACCGGCGGCCTGGTGCACTACATCTCCAAGCGGCCTACCCGGGAGTTGGAGGCCTACACGGACCTCACGTACGGCAGGTACCACCAGGTTCGGGTCGAAAGCGCACTGGGCGGCCCGCTGACCGAGGCGGTTGCCGGGCGCGTCTCCCTGATTTACAGCAAACACGATCCGTTCATCAAGAACGATTACCCGAATCGGGCCGTCACTCTCGATGGCAACCCGATTTCGGCCGATCATGCAGGTACCGGCGACGAAGATACCCTGGGAGTCAGGGGCCAGCTGCAGTTCGGGTCGAGCAACGGAACCAACTTCCTGTTGATTGCCAGCTACGCGCGCACGATCCAAAACAGTGCGCCATTTCTGGAATTGCCGACCGTGCCCATTTTTGACGCTGCGGGCAATCATGTCGGCACCATCGTGGCCGGACCGAACGAGACTCGCGAGGCCATTCTGCCTGATGGCACGCCGATCGATCACCCCTTGTCCTTCGACGCGGACCTGGTGCGTCCGGCCGGAGGAAATCTCTACGGCCCCAGTTGTACCGAGCAGAATCGCAAGGACCTCTCGTGCAGCCAGGACTATGCGGTCGAGAACTGGAATACGACGCACACCCGCAGCGTGACCGGGAAGCTGACATGGGACCTGGGCGGCACAACCCTCACATCAGTCACCGATTACAAGCACTACGACAAGTTTCAGGGGATTTCGGCTGATGGGGGACCGGCAAGTACTGTCAACGCGCTTTTTGATGCCAACGCCACCACCTGGACCCAGGAGTTGCGGCTCAACGGGCAGTTTCCGCGGACCCGCTGGGTTGCCGGTGCCTACTATCTGAACGTCGACCTGGCGTCGAACTTCTCGCTGGCTGCCGAGGCGGACAGCCTGTTCGAGCCGCTCGCCGGAGTGCCCTGGGAAGATGCGGCGCTCGTCAAGCTCAAGACCCGCTCTGCCTCGCTTTTCGGCCAGGCCGAGCGCGATCTGACCGACACACTGACCTTGATCGGGGGCGCGCGGCTCATTCGGGAGAAAAAGGACTTCACGGGCGAAGAGACCTTTTTCCTCAGTACCAATCCCTACACCCTCGATACCCAGATTCCGTTGTTCAACGTGCAGCCCCGCACTCGTAGAACCTCGTCCGACACGTTGTGGAGCGGCAAGCTGCAACTCGACTGGCACGCGATGGACAACTTGCTCATCTACGGCGGCGTGAACCGGGGAGTGAAGGCTGGTGGATTCAACGCGCCGGCCACGTTTGGCTCGGGGTTTCCTGCCCAGGATATTCCTTACGGTCCCGAGGTGCTGTTGGCCTATGAGGCGGGTTTCAAGCGGGATGGCCTGTTCGGGGGCACGACCCGGGTGAACGGTTCGTTCTACTACTACGACTACAAGGGTTACCAGGGATTCTTTTTTACCCAGGTCACCGGCTACGTGAAAAACCTGGACGGCAAGTACAAAGGGCTGGAGCTCGAGCTGGCCTCCGCGCCCGTGCATGGCCTGGATCTGAGCCTGAATTTCTCCTACCTGAATGCCAGGATCAACAATATTCAACTCGGGCCCGGGATCTTCCGCGACTCACAACCGAGCTTCGCACCGAAGTTTCACAGTGCGGCCCTGGTTCGTTACCGGTTCCCTGCCGATGTCGCGGGAGGGCACGTTGCCGCGCAGGCGAGCGGTGACTATGTCTCCTCCGTTTACGACAACATTCGTAACTTCCAGGCATCGAAGCTGCCTTCCTACGCGGTCGCCAACCTGCGGTTGAGTTGGGAGAGTGACAACGATCGCTGGCAGGCCGCGTTTTTCGCCAACAACATTGCCGACCGTCGGTACTACACGATCGGCTACGACCTTTCCAATGCCACCGGCTCGAACTCACTCGTGCCGGGTTTGCCGCGCTGGTATGGAGTCAACGTCCGCTACAACTTCAAATGAAAGGATCTCATCGTGTACATCCGTAACACCTGGTACATCGCAGCGGAACCACAGGAAGTCAGCGAGAAGCCGCTGGCGCGCACCATTCTCGGCAAACCGCTCGTGCTGTTCAAAACGCAATCCGGTCGGATAGTGGCGCTCGACGATCGTTGTCCGCATCGCTTTGCGCCTTTGTCACTCGGTCGCGTCATCGGCGAGAACCTGCGTTGCGGTTATCACGGCGCGCAATTCGACTGTAATGGCGCATGTGTGGTCGTGCCCGGCCAAAACATCGTGCCACCCAAGGCCCAGGTGACGAGCTACCCCGTGCTGCAGAAGCATGGCTACATCTGGATCTGGCCCGGAGATCCCGCGGGCGCCGCCGATCACAGCAGTATTCCCGAATTTCTCTACCGCAGTGATCACCCGGACTGGGACGGAGGTTATGGCCATTTCGAGTCCATCCGCGCCAACTACAACCTGATCAATGACAACCTGTTCGATATCACGCACGCGGAATACGTGCATCCCGAGTCCTTCGGCGGCGAGGAGATGCGCATCTATCGCAATGCGAAGCCCGGCACCGAGTATGTCGATGGGCAGATGACGTATGCCGCGAGCGAACGCCAGATCGTGTTCCGGATGCGCTCACTCAACATGCAGACGGGCGGCCCGTTTTACCGCTGGATGGTCGCGACCTCGTTGGGACGCGACGCCTACCCAGACCCTGTTGATCTCGATATGGAAGTGAGCTGGGGGGCACCTTCGTTCACATCGTTTCTGTTGAATGCGCGGCCCGCCGGGCAGCCGAGGGAAGCGGGAGCGGAGGTGTGCAACATGCATGCTATAACCCCCGAGACCGAGACCTCATCGCATTACTTCTACCGGTCCGTGAAGAACTACGGAGACAGTAGCCTGGCGGCGGCGTTCGTCGCTGGAGTCAAGGCTATCTTCGATCAGGACAAACCACTGTTGGAGGCGCAGCAGGGCCGTATCGGCCCCGTCGACCTGTTTTCTCTGCAGCCGGTGTCATTTGGAGGCGACATGCTTCAACAACGCGCGCGCCGGATCAACCGTGGACTGCTCGAACAGGAAGCCAAGGAGTAACACCATGTACATGGTTGCATTCATGTATCCCAATAAGCCGGGCGCGACATTCAACTTCGAGCATTTCGTCAAGGTGCACCTGCCGCTTGGATTGCGTCTCACGTTCAAACATCTGGGCCTGAAGCCGACGAAGCTCGTCGTATATTCGCCTGCGTGGAATGTGGGTGACCCGCCTGCTCTCCTGCCTTACATCGCCATCAGTAGTGTGTTTTTCAACACCCGGGCCGAGGCCGAGAAGTTTTCGGGCCTGTTCGCAGTTGCGGAGGCCGCCCGCCTGTTGTCGGCGGATTTTCCGAACTACACGCCGGGGCCGCCGGATGTAATGATGGCGCAGGTGACGGAGCTGACCGATGTGGATGGGCTGATTGCCGCCGCTATTGACCCGGCTATTGACCCGGCGGGAGGGCCGGGCGGAGACTAGTCCCCCGTGCTGTCGTGCGGTCCGTGAGCCGCAGGGGTAGAGTTCGATGGCTGCCAAGAACAAGCGGACAATCCGCGACACCGTTTCGCGTGCATCGCATCACCGCGACGAATTGGTCGAAGAGGCGCGTTCCCTCATGGCCGCCGGCCGCGTACGTGAGGCCCGGGCCGTTGAGGGCCGGGCGGGCCAGGTCAACCAGTTGCTCGGCGCGATCGAGACCGAGCTGCAGGCGGGATCGGGCGAGTCGGGTCACGGCGAAACCCGCAAGTAACCCAGTCCTACCAGGCTGTTGGCCAATGAGAGGCGGACCTCGTCGTCGATTCCGCCTGGAATATCCCTGACCCGAAACTTGAGCGTGTCGGCCATGTAGAGCAGGCTGTCCGCCGCACCGCTATGAATATAAAGATGGCCGCCAGGGTAGGCGAAATCGATGGTCTGCGGGCTGCTGGTCAGGTGGCAAAACGCCGTATCCGCCTGAGTCAATTCTGTATTCAGATCCATCGCGGGCTGGGTCTCGGGGGGTGTCAGCGGGGGCAGCCCTGCGACAGCCCTCGCTGAGCGTCGCTGTAACGCCGCGGACAGAAAGCCGGGCGTTCGACATGCGGATACGACTCTCGCAAGTCCATCCATGACAGTGGGAGCCAGCGGCTCGAACTGAGAGCTCAGAAGTTGGAATCCCAGCCGGCCTCCCACAGTCGTGCGCAGGGTGCGATCGAGATCGGAGAGATGATCGATTGCGGCAATCAGCATTTCACGCAGTGTCAGTGGCGTGAAGCCGATGCTGATATGCAGTGACTCGGTTTCGCAGTCCACTGTATGCAGTGTGCCTCGCGGCAGGAACAGCAGATCGCCCGGGCGCAGGTCGAGAGCCGTATGCGCGTCCAGCCTGGGCGGACCACCTGGAATGTTTGGCCACGTATTGGTCAAATCCGCGGGATTGTTTGCAACATACCAGCGCTTCGTGCCGCGCAGCTGCACGACGATCAGATCGTGATCGTCATGATGCACCGGGGCGCGCATGCCACCGCGGCTCCAGAACGCTGAGGCCGTGACCGGTTTGTGCAGCAGAATCTCAATCGCCCTGCAGATGCGATCCAGCGCCGGTGACAGCGGACGCAGCTCGGGAAATCGAACGGAGAAGTTCCGGGTGTGAAACAACTCGATGCGCTCCCGGTAGTCCTCGGAGTCGCGTATCGCCTGCAGCGAGGGGGCTGGACCGAGAGGATTGGCTGAGTGAAATGTCAGCTTGGGGGCCAGATGAACTGCCTCGAGCAGGCGTTGCTGCGGATCGGCGCCCAGCAGCTCGGTTCTCGCGTTCGAGGCCAAACCTGCGCCCGTGCCCGGGACGGACTTTGCGCCATGAGTCAGTGTGCGATCGAGAAACTCGTCCAGTGTCAGCGGTGACAAGAACCGCTGCAGAATCACCTGCGCTGCTTCGAATAACACCCGTTAACCGCTTCCCCGTAAGTTGCACGCCCCGATCTTAGTGCAGGGCGCCTGCGCAAGGCGGTCGAACGCGCCGTACCGAGCGGGAATTGCGATATGGCGTGGTCGCGAAAGTTGTGCGCAAGGTAGCGGTGGGACTTATGGCTGTGAGAAGAATTTCTAACTGGACAGTCCGCCAGCCGGCGAACAACCATGGCCGCACGGCCTGAGGACTCATGAAAATATTGGGGGAATGATTATGACAATGATCTCGCTGCGCCAGCTTCTCGATCACGCCGCCGAGCACGCCTATGGTGTCCCTGCCTTCAACATCAACAACATGGAGCAGGTGCAGGCCATCATGCAGGCCGCGGATGAGACCAACAGCCCGGTGATCCTGCAGGCCTCGGCAGGCGCCCGCAAATATGCCGGCGAAGCGTTTCTGCGCCACATTACCGAGGCGGCGGTCGAGACCTGGCCGCACATTCCCATTGTGATGCACCAGGATCACGGGGCGAGCCTCGCCATCTGCCAGGCGTCGATCCGATCCGGTTTCACGAGTGTCATGATGGACGGGTCGCTGCGCGAAGATATGAAGACTCCGGCCTCGTATGAGTACAACGTTGGAGTCACTGCCAAAGTCGCTGAGATAGCTCATGCAGTCGGAGTCTCCGTCGAAGGCGAGCTGGGGTGTCTCGGATCGCTCGAGTCCGGCCTGGCGGGCGAAGAGGATGGAGTCGGCGCGGCAGGCAAGTTGTCGCACGACCAGTTGCTGACAGACCCGGCGCAATGCATCGATTTTGTTGCACGCACTCGTGTGGATGCGCTGGCGATTGCCATCGGGACATCCCATGGCGCGTACAAGTTCTCGCGCCGGCCCACCCGCGAGGTGTTGGCCATCGATCGCATTCAGGCGATTCATCGCAGCGTCCCCAACACTCACCTGGTGATGCACGGATCTTCTTCGGTGCCGCAGGAGTGGCTCGCAATCATCCGCGAGCACGGCGGCGATCTGAAAGAGACGTATGGAGTGCCGGTGGAGGAAATCCAGGAGGGAATTCGCAATGGCGTGCGCAAGGTGAACATTGACACCGATATCCGGATTGCCATGACGGGGGCGGTGCGCCGGGCTTTGTCGACCGATCGGTCGGAATTCGATCCCCGGAAACTGTTCAAGGAGGCGACAGCCGCCGCGCGCGGCATTTGCAAAGATCGCTTCGAGGCCTTCGGCTGTGCCGGGCAGGCGCAGCGGATCAAGCCACTGCCGTTGGAGAAGATGGCACACAGATACGCCTCGGTGCCAAAGGTGGCCGCGGCCGCGTAAGCCCGCGCCGCGTTAGCCGGCGCCGGGATCGACCCGGACCGCACCGCATCGAACTTTGACTCCTGCGCCCCGGAGCGCCAATAATCTTGGCGTTCTGCAAAGCAGGTTGTCATGCGCAGCAATGATGAGCTGAAGGTGCTTCTGGCCGGTCCCACGCTGGGTGCCGACAAGGCGTTGCGCAAGCGGATCTCCGGTGACTATGGACTCCTGACTGCCGACACCATCGAACGGGCCGGCAAGCTCATGCAATCGGGCGACGTTGACGTCGTCGTTTCAGAACAGCATTACGACGACGGGCGGGGTGTGGACTTCCTGCAGCACATGCGGGTGCTGCAGCCGAATACCATCCGCATCCTCGTGCTGGTGAGCGCGCGTCGCGAAGAGATCGTCAAAGCGATCAACGATGCCGCGATCTATCAAGTCATCATGGCTCCTTGGGAGCCCGAACAAATCAGTCTCATGCTCAAGCGCGCGTTGGAGAGCCGCGAGTTGGCGCGGATTCATCGCTACCTGAGTCGTGAGCTCAAATTCGCGGATGCTGTATTGCATCAGCAGAATGAGAGCATGAATCGCACGCTGCAGGAGACCTACGAGTTCGACAAGCTCGTGTTCTGCAGCAATGCCATGGCCGAAGTGTGCAACACCGCCAAAAAAGCCGCCGCGACCGACCTGCCGGTGTTGATCCAGGGGGAGACCGGCACGGGCAAGGAGCTGTTGGCGCGGGCCATCCACTTGTACAGCCAGCGCAAGAAACAACTGTTCGTCGCCCAAAACTGCGCGGCCATGGCGGACAGCCTGTTGCAGTCCGAGCTCTTCGGCCACAAGCGCGGCGCGTTCACGGGTGCGGTCAGCGACCGGCTCGGCCTGTTTCTCGCGGCCGATGGCGGCACGGTGTTCCTGGATGAGATCTCCGACACTTCGCCGTCATTGCAGGCCAGCTTGCTGCGGATTCTGCAGGAGGGCGAAGTAAAGCTGCTCGGTACGGATCAGACTCGGCGCATCAATGTGCGCATCATTGCCGCCAGCAATCGGCCGTTGGCGCAGTTGGTGGAGGCAGGTACCTTCCGCCGTGATCTGTACTATCGGTTGCGCGGCTTCGAGTTGCAGATTCCGCCATTGCGTGCCCGACCCGAGGACATTCGCGTGTTGACCGACTACCTGGTCAAGAAGTACGCCACCTCAATGATTGGACGCCGTATTCCGGGCGTGGCCGCGGAAGTTCTGCAGAAACTGAAGGCCTATGCGTTCCCGGGCAACGTCCGCGAGCTGGAGAACGAGATACGGCGCATGGTGGCAGTGGTGGAGGACGGCGAGTTCATCACTGTAAAGCATCTATCGCCTGAGATTGCCCGCAGTCGCGCGCAGCCGGGGCGGCTGCTGGGAATGGATGCGACCCCTGACGGTGTCACTCTCAAGGAAGCCGTTGAGCACCTGGAGGCCCACCTGGTCTCGCAATGCCTGCAACGGCACAACTGGAACAACTCGCGCGCGTCCCGTGAGTTAGGGTTGTCGCGCGTCGGGCTGGCGAACAAGATCAAGCGATACAAACTGTCGCGTTCCACGGAGCTGTAAAGCAACGTTGCGGTCGCCCGCCGGCTGTAAACCAGGTATACACTCGCGCTGCGCGGATACTGACGCGCCATTCGTGTTGCTTCGCGACAAGGCGTTGAGTTTTCAGTCACTTGCGCCCGATTCAACTCGTTCGAGCTGCGTCGCACACGGTTGGCACGGTTAGTGCTTGGTGGAGTGCGACAATCAATTCGAAGGAGGGGGTCGTGGCAAATCTTCTGTGGCTGCAAGGTGGCGCCTGCTCGGGTAATACCATGTCGTTCCTCAACGCCGAGGAGCCGAGCGCCTGCGATCTCGTAACTGACTTCGGTATCAACGTGCTGTGGCATCCGTCGCTCGGTGTCGAGCTCGGGGACAACCTTCAGAAGATCCTGCGTGATTGCATCGCAGGCCGCATACCGCTGGATATCTTCGTGTTCGAAGGTACGGTGGTAAATGCTCCCAACGGCACCGGTGAGTGGAATCGCTTCGCCGGGCGTCCCATGAAGCAATGGGTCAAAGAGCTTGCCGATGCCGCCCAGTACGTGGTGGGGATCGGTGACTGCGCAACCTGGGGCGGCATTCCGGCGACGGCCCCGAATCCCAGTGACTCGCAGGGCCTGCAGTTTCTCAAGCGCCAGCAAGGCGGCGCCCTGGGTGCGGCGTGGCGCTCGAAGTCGGGACTGCCGGTGATCAACATCCCGGGCTGCCCGGCACATCCTGACTGGATCACCCAGATTGTCGTGGCAGTGGCTACCGGGCGTGGTGGTGAGATCGAGATTGACGAGTTGCAACGGCCGAAAACCTTCTTCCAGAGCTTCACGCAGACCGGCTGCACCCGCAACATGCATTTCGCCTACAAGGTGTCGGCCACCGAGTTCGGGCAGCGCAAGGGATGTTTGTTCTACGACCTCGGTTGCCGCGGTCCCATGACCCATTCACCCTGCAATCGCATCCTGTGGAACCGCGTTTCCTCCAAGACGCGTGCGGGCATGCCGTGCCTGGGTTGTACGGAGCCTGAATTTCCGTTCTTCGACCTGGCCCCGGGCACCGTCTTCAAGACTCAAACAGTGATGGGTGTGCCGAAAGTGCTGCCGTTGGGCGTCGACAAGAAAGGTTACATCGCCTTGACCGGCGCGGCGAAGAACGCGGCGCCCGCCTGGGCGGAGCAGGACATTTTCGTCGTCTGAAGCGACGGCGCAACCGAAATTCACAGGGGGACCCCATGGGTGCTGTCCAAACTCTCGATATTTCACCGGTTGGCCGGGTGGAAGGCGATCTCGATGTGCGCGTCGACGTGGCGAATGGTGTTGTAGTCAACGCCTGGACGCAGGCGGAGTTGTTCCGCGGCTTCGAAATCATTCTGCGCGATAAGGATCCGCAGGCCGGCCTGGTGGTGACACCACGCGCCTGTGGCATCTGTGGTGCTTCCCACCTGACCTGCGCGGCCTGGGCCCTCGATACGGCCTGGCAGACGGAGGTGCCACGCAACGCAATCCTGGCTCGCAACCTGGGTCAGATTGCCGAAAGCCTGCAGAGTCAACCCCGGTATTTCTACGGTCTCTACGCTATCGATTTGACCAACAAGAAATATCGTGGCAGCCGGTTCTACGAGGAGGCCGTCAAGCGGTTTGCGCCGTTCACCGGGCGTTCCTACGAGATCGGAGTAACGGTGTCCGGCAAGCCGGTGGAGATTTACGCACTCCTCGGTGGGCAATGGCCACACTCGAGCTACATGGTACCAGGAGGTGTGATGTGCGCACCGACGCTGTCGGATGTGACACGCTCCTGGTCGATCCTCGAATACTTCAAAACCACGTGGCTCGAGTCCGTCTGGCTGGGCTGCTCACTGGAGCGTTATGAGCAGATCCGCTCGCACGATGATTTTCTGAGCTGGCTGGATGAGTCCCCGGCCCATGCCAACTCGGACCTGGGGTTCTACTGGCGCATGGGACTGGACATCGGCCTGGACAAATACGGTGGCGGTATCGGCAAATACATCTCGTGGGGCTACCTGCCGCACGAGGACAAATACCAGAAGCCCACCATTGACAACCGCAATGCCGGGTTGATCATGAAGAGTGGTGTGTATGACAGTAAGACCAATACGCATGTCCTGATGGATCAGAAGTTCGCACGCGAAAATGTTTCGCACTCCTGGTATGAGGAGGGTAGTGCGGACATGCATCCCTTCGACCGCACCACCCGCGCGATTCAAAACAACAAAACCGACTTCGCGGACAAATATTCCTGGTCGACTGCCGTTTCCCACAACAGTGCCGGTCGCCTGGAGGCTGGCCCCTTCGCACGCCAGCTCGTCGCGGGCGGCAAGCATGGTGAAGACTGGCAACATCATGACCCACTGATCCTGGACATGTTCCACAAGATGGGCGGCCCCAGTCTGCATCTGCGCCAGATTGCGCGAATGCACGAGACCATCAAACTGTACCGTCAGGCCGAGCGCTGCCTGCGCGAGTTCCGGCTGAAGGATCCGTGGTATATCAAACCCACGGAGCGCGACGGCCGCGGCTGGGGCGCTACGGAGGCCATCAGAGGCGCGTTGTGTCATTGGATCGAGGTGCAGGGTGGCAAGATCAAGAACTACCAGATCATCGCTCCGACCACCTGGAACGTGGGGCCGCGCGATGGGCAGGGAATTCGCGGGCCGATCGAGGAGGCACTGATGGGTGCGCCGATTGCCGACGCAACCGATCCGGTCGAGGTGGGCCACGTGGCCCGCTCGTTCGACTCGTGCCTGGTGTGTACGGTACATGCTCATGATGCCAAGACCGGCAAGGAGCTCGCCAGGTTTCGAACAGGCTGAATCCGTTCCGTCCGGGCCGGCGCCGCGGGTGCCGGCCCCAGCAACAGGAACTGCCTGGCGGCGGGACGGGGGCGTGCCATGCATAGCGACGAAGAAAATGAAATACGCCGTAAAATCGAGCGGATGCTCGGGGACGGCCTGCGGACGGAAACCGAGCCGTTTCCGGAGACGGAGAAGGAGTTCGGCCAGTTGTTGGCTGAGGTCCGCGCGTTGCCGCCCGATGATCTGCGCGGCAAGCTGGTGAAAACCGGCTTCACGGACAAGCCGTACGGTCCGGACCAGATGCGCTGCCAGGAGTGTATGTACTACCTGGTTCACCGCAAGTGGTGCGACTTGCCCGAGCTATCCGTCCCTGTTGAAGCGGATTGGTGGTGCAGGCTCTGGAGAATCTAGGCCACCGGCGCATCCATGTTGACCATCATAGGATGTGGAAATCTCAATCGCTGTGACGACGGTGTCGGCATCGTCGTGGCGCAGCGGCTCGCCAATTACGTTCAGGCGCGAAACCGGATCGACGTGCGGGTGTTTGATGCCGGCACGGACGGGATGAGTGTGATGTTTCGTGCGCGCGGCGCCGATCGGTTGGTGCTCGTTGACGCGAGTCGTTCGGGCTCCGAACCGGGTGCCATTTTCCAGGTGCCCGGAATGGAGCTCGCCCTGGACTATCAGCCCACCTACAGCCTGCACGACTTTCGCTGGGATCACGCGCTGTACGCTGGCCGAAAGATATTTGGTGACGGCTTTCCCACCGACGTCACGGTGTTTCTGATCGAGGCGGCCAGCTTGGCGCTGGGCTGCGAGCTCAGTGACGTGGTACGGGTCGCGGCCGACAAGGTTGCTACTCAAATCGAAGCCATTGTCGATCAGCGCGGCGCTCACGTACGAATTCTGCGCGGCAGTATCTACATCGACCGTGAGTTATACGAACAGTACATGCCCGACGTGTCGTGCGTGGCGACTGTTGCCCGAGATGGCCGCGTATACATTCTGCCCTTGCGTGGGCCATCGCCGGGCGGGTCGTTGCTGAAGATCCGGAATGCTCGGGGAGATCGCGTGGTTCACGCGGATGAGTTTCTGCACACGGTGGGCGTGTCCGTCGAAGCTCCCGAGCGGCGGGTACCAGTACGGTGGATCCCCGAGATGGCCGGCCTGCTGTTGGAAACTAACTTTACAATTTGAGAATTTAATGGACACTGCGCCGGCGGCAGTAATAGGCTTTCCGCAGGGTTGGAACCTGACGGGGGAGAGCAGTGGCGCAGACCATGGCAGAAACGCAGTTCGCCGCGGCCTTGCAGGTGGCACAGGATAGCAGCGCCAGTGCCGAAGAGCGCGCCGAGATGCTCATGGAAATTGCCATGGGACTGCAGAGCAAACCCAAGTCCGTCCAACAACTGCGCGATGCCGTGACGTTGTATGAGCGTGCGCTGCAGCAAGAGCCGGGACCGCTGTTGTCGGCCCGGATCCGCTCACGAATGGGTACGGCTCTGCAGAGTATTCCCGATGAGGATGGCGCCTCGCTCAAGCGCGCCCGCGATTGTTACGAGTCGGTATTGCCAGAGCTGCGCGACTTCGGGCGTCCGGCGGAAGTGGCTGAAGTGGAGATGAACCTGGGGCTCACCCTCCAGGGGCTGGCCGGCCTCGGCCTGGCGCGGATCCAGGATGCGATTCAGAGCTATCACCACGCGCTGCGTGTTTTCGGCCGCGAAACTCATCCGCAGGAGTTTGCCATCCTGCACAACAATCTTGCGATCGCCTACCTCGCCATTCCGGCAACCGACGAGCGTGCCCGCATGCGCGAAGCGCTGGCCGTGCAGTCGTTCGAGGAAGTGTTGAAGGTGATCAACCTGATCGATCATCCGAGCGAATACGCGATGATCCAGAACAACCTGGGAAATGCGCTGCAGTACGCCGCGAGCGGACACTCGCTGGACAACAACATGCGCGCACTGGCCGCCTATGAAGAAGCACTGAAGGTCCGCAATCCGCGCGACACTCCGGTGGAGTACGCCAATACGATCGCCAACATGGCGAACGTGTTGAGCAATCTCGAGGAGTCTTCCGCCGCAGACGTGACTGCGCGTCAGCGGGCTATGCGGCTGTATGGTGAGGCCCGTGATCTGTTTGAGCGTCATGGGTTGACCGATCGGGCTGAATTGATGACGGCGGCGATTGTCGCGCTGACGGGAGTGACGGCATGACTGTGTTGATGGCGTTGGGCCTGGTGGGACTCGCGCTCGCCCTGGCAATGATTGGTGGGGCGGTCACGGGAACCTGGATTGCCGGTGAGTATCTGGGCCGGGAACTGGCCGCGCTGATGGGCGCCTTCTTCGGCCCCGCCGCGGTCGTTCCTGCCGTGGTGCTCGGCGTCACCGTATTCGGCTGGTTGCATTAGGAGACGGGCGTGGCGCAGATGTTCTGGAATTCGGTGTTGCTGTTCTTCAAGGGCAAGCTGTTTCGGGATCGCGGCCAGGTGTTTCTCAAGTGGCTGACGGGATTCGCGCTCACGCTCGCCGTGTTGCTGATTGCCGGTTACCTCGTGAGCCCGCTGTTCGGAGTGATTGTCGCCAGCCTGCTGGGTGGCGCACTGCAACCGTATCTGTTCAAGGATCTGAAATACAACTGAAGGTGTCTGGAGCATGGCTGCTCAACTGCCGGAGTCGGAGCTTGCAGGGGATGCACTGGCGCAGCTCGCGCCGGCGCATCTGGCGCTGGCACGCCTGGCTGGGCAGATCGCGCGGCTGGAGGAGATTGCGCAGGCGTGGGATGAGCATCACGCCGGCACACTGAGTGCGCTGAAGTCCTCCATCGAGGAGTTGAACCGGGAAGCGTTTCGCCGACTCATCCGGCAGTTGCGCGACGATCCCGCCTGCGCCGCCCGGCTGGCCACGGCCGTCCGTGATCCCTTCATTTTCGGTGTGTTGCGATTCCACGGGCTGGTGAAAGATCCAATCGAGCACCGGGTGGCGCAAGCGCTCGAGCAGGTTCGCCCGATGCTGCAGAACCATGGTGGCGACGTGGAGCTGGTCGCGGTGAGGCTCCCCGACACTGTTGATATCCGACTCGTCGGCGCCTGCCATGGCTGTCCGGCTTCGGGGCAGACGCTTACAGAGGGAGTGGAGCGTGCGATTCGGGAGCATTGTCCGGAGATCCGGCACATCCGGCAGGTGAGTCAACCAGCCGCCCGCGCGGCGCAACCAGATCCCGGCTCTGCGCAGGTCGTGCATTTCATCAGCCCGTTCGCCCAAGCTGCCGACCCGGGTTGGGAAGAGGTGTGTGCGCTGTACGAGATACCCGACGGCGGCATTCTGACTCGCAAGCTTGCGGGTCAGGAGGTTCTGCTCTATCGGCGCGGTTTTACGGTGAGCTGCTTTGACAACGCCTGCGCTCATATGGGAATGCCCTTGGATGGTGGCGAGGTGCGCGACGGAACGCTCGAATGTCCCTATCACAAGTTCACCTACGCGCTCGCAACGGGCGAATGTTTGACCGTCCCGGAAGTTCAGCTCAGAACGCATTCCGTTAAAATTGCGAATGCCAAAGTGTGTGTTCGCGTCGCCAAGTAGGGCTCAAATAATGACAACGGCAGTCCGCGTCCGGATACAACAAGCGCCCAAACGGCAGGTTGCGGCTGCCGAGTCGCTTCCTCTGCTCGATCCAAACGGCGCCGGTGTTGCGCTGGGCTTCGTCCCGAACACGACCGGACTTGCGGCGCCGGTAGTACCGTCGGATCGGTCGTTGTTCGCGCCCCGAGGAGCCTGCGTGACCGCGGATGGCAGTTTGTGGGTCGCGGATACGGGACATCATCGGATGCTCGGGTGGTCTTCGCTGCCAACACAGGACAACGAATCCGCTACGCTGTTGGTCGGCCAACCCTCCTTTCACGAGGAGGGCCGCAATGCCAGAGTGGGAGCCGGGCCTGCCACTCTCAACGTGCCGACTGGAATTGCCGCGTGCGGTCCGGGCCTCGCGGTGGCCGATGCCTGGAACCACCGCGTTTTGCTGTGGAATGAAACTCCGACCCGATCCAATCAGCCTGCTGACATCGTCCTCGGGCAGAAGACTTACGAGGCTGTCGAATCCAACCGGGGCAGCGATGTTCCCAGTGACGACACCTTGTTCTGGCCCTTTGGCGTAGCTTGGGACGGTACGAGGTTATGGGTTGCCGATACAGGCAACCGTCGTGTGTTGGTATGGGACGGCTGGCCCACCCAATGTGGCCAGAAGGCGGACCTCGTTCTTGGGCAAAAGAGCTTCACGTGCAGGGACGAGAACGCGGGCGGGAATCCGGACTCCACGAGTATGCGTTGGCCGCACGGAATCGCGTTCCTCGGGGATCGAGTCTGTGTTACCGACGCCGGCAATAGCAGGATCATGGTCTGGGCGTCCGTGCCTGGCCACGATGGCGCTCCTTGCGATGCCATAGTGGGTCAACGCTCCTCGGACTCTGTGGACCACAATCAGGGGGACTACTGGCCGGGCGCCGCGACTCTGAACATGCCTTATGCGATCACCGTCATTGCCGATTGGCTGGTGGTGGCTGATACGGCCAATTCCCGCCTGCTCGGGTGGCACGCGGACGCCATTCGGGATTGCGGCTCGGCCGCGGCCCGATTGACGGGCCAGCCTGATTGGGAATCCAAGGGCGACAACCGGTGGAGCGTGGCCACCCGGGACAGTTTGTGTTGGCCTTACGGCGTTTGCGCGGACCGCGCGCAAATCATCATTGCTGACGCAGGTAACAATCGTGTCTTGCTGTGGCCCTGGAGCCCGGAGCTGGTGCCGTGAGCGCTGCAATTCGCGAGACACTCCAGAGCGAGCGAATTCGCGTTCGTGGAATCGTGCAGGGCGTTGGTTTTCGGCCAACCGTGTGGCGCATTGCCAATGCACTGGGTGTGCGCGGCTGTGTGGCCAATGATGGTGAGGGCGTCATTATCGAGGCCTGGGCGGATGCATTGACATTGGACCGCCTGGTCGACCGGATTCGTAGTGAGGCGCCGCCACTGGCGCGCATAGACCACCTGCAGCGTGTTCCGGTTGTGGCAGCTGAGGTACCGACCGGATTTCGTATCGTGGCCAGCGAATCCGGGCAGGCGCGGACGCACGTGACGCCCGACGCGGCTACTTGCCCTGATTGCCGCCAGGAGATCTTTGATCCCTTTGCGCGGCGTTTTCGCTATCCGTTTACGAACTGCACGCACTGCGGACCGCGTTTGAGCATTGTCGAGCGCATTCCCTATGACCGTGCCAACACAACCATGGCGGCATTCGAGCTGTGTCCGGCATGCGTCGCGGATTTCGCTGATCCGGGCAACCGCCGCTTCCATGCGCAGCCGATTGCCTGTCACAAATGCGGCCCCCGACTGACATTGTCCAGGTCTGACAGCCGTCCTATCGCAGTCGATGCGCTGAGCCCACTCGATGAAGTTGATGCAGGATGTACGCTTCTGCAGCGAGGTTCCATCGTCGCCATTCAAGGGATCGGCGGCTATCAGCTGGCGTGCGACGCTACCAACGACGAGGTCGTCGCTCGATTGCGAATGGCCAAGCGTCGGGAACGCAAACCGTTTGCGTTGATGGCGCGCGATCTGCAGGTCATCCGTCGGTTTTGCGATGTTACGGAGGCGGAAGCGCGTCTGCTCGCCAGCCCCGAGGCGCCCATCGTGCTGTTGGATCGGTCCAGGAACTGGGCATCGTCCCCTCTGGCCGAACAGGTGGCACCGGGCGTTCGGACACTGGGCTTCATGCTGCCCAACACGCCGATGCATCACTTGCTGCTGAGAAGGATGGATCGCCCGATCGTGCTCACGAGCGGAAATCTATCCGAGGAGCCGCAGTCGATCGAGCGCGAGGAAGCACGTCGACGGCTGGGACCCATGGTGGAATATTTTCTGGATCACAATCGGCCAATTGCGCGGCGTGTGGACGATTCCGTGGTCCGTGTGGTTGCCGATCGCCTACGGATCATCCGACGCGCACGCGGTTACGCGCCCGCGCCGATGTCACTGCCGCCCGGGTTCGAAAACTCTCCGTGCGTGCTCGGAATGGGTGGCGGGCTGAAGAACACGTTCTGCCTGTTGCGCAACGGCGAGGCGGTGCTGTCCTCACACGTTGGGGACCTCGATGACGCGCTTACGCACGCGGATTACCGGAAAGCACTGGCCGATACCCAGGCATTCTTTGAGTTTGAACCGGAGGTGATCGCTTGCGACCTGCATCCGGAGTATCCGTCCTCGAAGCTGGCGCACGAGCAAGTGGCGACGAGCCAGGCTGGATTGACTGAAACACAGCATCATCACGCTCACATCGCGGCGTGCATGGCAGAGAATGCTGTCCCGCTGCAGACTCCTCCAGTGTTGGGTATGGCTCTCGACGGCCTGGGTTTCGGGGCCGACGGAACTTTCTGGGGCGGCGAATTCCTGCTCGCTGACTATGTGGGCTACCGGCGCCTGGGGACATTCAAACCGGTCGCGCTGCTCGGCGGTGAAGCCGCCGTACGCGAGCCCTGGCGCAACACTTATGCGCACCTGATGGCGCAAATGGGCTGGGCGCAATTCGCATCGAACTACTCGCACCTGGAGCTGTTCGAATTCCTGCAAGGCAAGCCCCGCGGGTTGCTCGATGGAATGTTGAGCCGAAGTGTCAACACACCGCTGGCCAGCTCGTGCGGTCGATTGTTTGACGCGGTGGCCGCAGCCGTGGGGCTCGCGCGGGACCGCGCGTTTTTTGAAGGCCAGGGCGCCGTCGAGCTGGAAGCAGCCGTGGATCGCGATTGTCTGAACAACGAAGAGCACGCGCTCGATTACCCGTTTGCGATTCCGAAATTGCCCGGCAGCGGGGGTCTGCCGTACATCGAGCCGCTGGCCCTGTGGCAGGCGGTGCTCGGGGACCTCTGCCTGTCCACGCCGGTTGGCATCATGGCGGCGCGGTTTCACCGGGGCCTGGCCAAGGTCATTGTGCGGATGGTCGACCTGCTCGCGCCGCAGTGCTCGCCGGATCGGCTTCCCACGTGCACGGTGGCGCTCTCGGGGGGGGTCTTCCAGAACCGCGTCCTGTTTGAGTTGGTGCTGGCCGGATTGCAGGCCAGAGGCCATACGGTGCTGACTCACAGTCAGATTCCCTGTAACGACGGCGGCCTCTCGTTGGGCCAGGCCGTGATTGCGGCTGCGCAACGACGGTCCGCGGACTGAGGGGACGAAATCATGTGCCTTGGAATTCCCGGTTGCATCGTTTCCATTGCCGACGTCGAGCGCAAGCTGGGCGTGGTCGATGTGTGCGGAGTGAGACGAGAGATCAACCTGGCCTGTATCGTCGATGAGGCGCATCCGGTGATGGGTTGTGTGGGCGACTGGGTACTGGTGCACGTCGGGTTCGCGATGAGCCGCATCGATGCACAGGAGGCGCGGCTGACATTGGCGCTCCTCGAGGAGCTGGGAGAGGCGCAGGCCCAGATCGAGGCAATGCGGTCATGACATCGCCTCTGGAAGATCGAGCACTCGCCGGGCTGTATCCCTTCCTGGCCGATCCCGGCATGGAGCCGGCCCAGCTCGACTCGGCTTTGCTGGAGTCAGTACAGCAAAAGGCGCGAGACAGCGTTGCTGTCAAGCGTCGATTCTTCGAAGACCACGGACCTTCGATTGTCGCGACCGCACGCTGCATAGCTGCGGTATATCGGCGGCAGGGAAGGCTCTACACAATGGGAAACGGCGGCTCGAGCTGCGATGCGGCGCACATTGCCGTCGAGTTCCAACACCCGGTCACCGCGGGCCGGCCGGCGTTGCCCGCCATCAATCTCGCTGAAAACAACGCGATGATCACCGCGGTGGGCAACGATGTCGGTTTCAAGCACGTGTTCTTGCGTCAGGTCGTGGCCCAGGTACGTCTTGGAGATGGTTTGATCGGCGTGTCGACTTCCGGCAATTCGGAGAATCTGCTGGTCGCGTTCGCTGCTGCCAAGGAACGCGGTGCCGTCACCATCGGGCTTGCTGGGGGCGATGGTGGTCGGATGAAGGAACACCCGGCGATCGATCATTGCCTGGTCGTGCCTTCCGACAGCATCCATCGAGTTCAGGAGACCCACGTAGCGCTTTACCACATCCTGTGGGATTTGACGCATACGCTTCTCGCCGACGATCGCTGGCCCAGGGTGGAGGTCGCCCAGATGGAGGTCGCGAAGACATGAGATTTGCGGACGAATTTCGTGACCCCGACAAGGCGCGCCGGCTCGTGTCCGAGATCGAGCGGCTGGCTGCTCCCCTGGCGGCCGCACGCGCCAGGCCGTTGCAGATCATGGAGGTTTGCGGCGGACACACGCACACCATTTTCCGTTACGGCCTCAAGAACATGTTGCCGGCTGACAGCCTGGAGTTTGTTCACGGGCCGGGGTGCCCGGTGTGCGTGCTGCCGATGGGTCGGGTCGACGACTGTGTTTCCATTGCGCGTCGGCCGGAGGTTATTTTTACGACGTTTGGCGATGCCATGCGTGTTCCGGGCTCCCTGGGGAGCCTGCTGCAGGCGAAGGCCGAGGGCGCTGATGTGCGCATGGTCTATTCGCCGCTGGATGCTCTGAAGCTGGCGCACGACAATCCGAGTCGCGAAGTCGTGTTCTTTGCGCTGGGCTTCGAGACCACCATGCCGAGTACGGCATTGACGGTACTGCAGGCAAGGCAGGACGGTGTCCGGAATTTCTCGCTGTTCTGTAATCACATCACCATCATTCCGACCATCAAAGCCATTCTCGATTCTCCCGAGCTGACACTGGATGGCTTTCTGGGGCCCGGTCACGTCAGCATGGTGATCGGCAACCGACCGTACCGGTTCATTGCGGAGCGTTATCACAAGCCCATAGCCATCGCCGGTTTCGAGCCGCTCGATGTGTTGCAGTCGCTGTGGATGGTGCTCAAGCAGCTTCATGAGGGCCGTTGCGAGGTAGAGAACCAGTACAAGAGGATTGTGCCCGAGGCCGGCAACGCGCCGGCGCTGGCCGCTGTGAGCACTGTATTCGAGCTGCGCGAATTCTTCGAATGGCGGGGACTGGGCTCGATCGATCATTCTGGTGTGCGTATGCGCAGAGAGTTCGCGGCGTTCGATGCCGAGCGCAAATTCGCGGTGCCCAATGTGCGGATTGCGGATCCCAAGTCATGTCAGTGCGGTGAGGTGTTGAAGGGCGTCATCAAGCCTTTTCAGTGCAAGGTATTTGGTACGGCCTGCACGCCGGAGAGACCGCTGGGTGCGCTGATGGTTTCGACGGAGGGGGCCTGCGCGGCGCACTACCAGTATGGGCGGGTCAATGTTGGGTAGCGTGACTATGGCTCATGGTGGCGGCGGCCGAGCCATGCGCGAGTTGATTGAGCGCATTCTTCTGCCGGCGTTTGACAATCCGTTGTTGGCGCCGCTGGAGGATCAGGCGCGGATTCCCTTGGCCGGCCTCGCCGCGGCAGGTGACCGGTTGGCATTCACCACTGACACGTATGTTGTGTCGCCCATCGAGTTCGCCGGCGGCGATATTGGCACGCTTGCTGTGTGTGGCACGGTCAACGATCTGGCGATGTCCGGCGCGCGGCCTTTATACCTTTCATGCGGCCTCGTCTTGGAGGAAGGATTCGAATTGGCAGCATTGGCGCGGGTGGCGCAGAGCATGGGTCGCGCTGCGCGTGCGGCGGGCGTTGCCATAGTCACCGGCGACACCAAGGTGGTGGAGAAGAACGCGGCGGACAAGATCTTCATCAACACCGCCGGAGTCGGTGTGATTCAGTCGGGCCTCGATGTGTCAGCCGCACGCGCGCGGCCCGGGGATGCTGTGATTGTGAACGGGACCCTGGGCGATCACGGGATAGCGATTCTGCTTGCGCGCAATGAGTTGGCGTTGACTGCGGAAGTGCGGAGTGATTGTCAGGCGTTGCATGGGTTGGTGGCGGCAATGGTTGCCGCCTGTCCGGATGTGCATTGCCTGCGGGATGCTACCCGGGGAGGCCTGGCAACCGTTCTGAGCGAATTCGCCGTGACATCGAATGTCTGTATCCGGATTCGGGAATCCGCGATTCCGGTGAAAGAGGTTGTGCGGGGTGCGTGCGAGATCCTGGGGCTCGATCCGCTGTATCTGGCGAACGAAGGCAAGCTTGCGGCAATCGTGCCGGGCCCGCGGGCGGATGCCGTGTTGGCGGCAATGAGAGCTCATCCCGCGGGTCGCGACGCCGCGATCATCGGTGAAGTCACCTCATCGCCGGCTGGCAACGTCATCATGGCGACTTCGTTTGGCGGCAATCGAATTGTTGACATGCTGACCGGCGAGCAGCTTCCGCGGATTTGTTGACGTGCATGAGCTGTCAATCACTCGTAATGTGGTTGCGACTGTCGCGGAGCGGGCGGCGGTGGGTCAGCGGGTGACGCGCGTACGGTTGGAGATTGGGCGGTTGTCCGCTGTCATGCCCGATGCGGTGCGGTTCTGCTTCGATATTTGTGCGCAGGGCACTGCGTTGGAAGGAGCGGCGCTGGAGATTGTCGAGGTGCCGGGTTTGGGGCGGTGCACTGAGTGCGGTGTTGAGGTTGCGCTGACTATGTTGGTTGGGCGGTGCCCGTCATGCGGCGGTGCTTGCCTCCAGGTGATTGCGGGTCAGGAACTGAAGATCAAAGAGATGGAGGTAGAGTCATGTGCGTGACGTGTGGGTGTGGGGTCACCGCGGAGACGCAATTCTCCGTGGATGAGCACGAGCATGTGCATGCGGATGGGACGCGGCATAGCCATGGGGTGATGCGGGGTGGGTTGTTGGGGCATGTGCATGGGCCTGACCGGCGCTCGATTGAGCTCGAAGCGCAAATCCTGGGCAAGAACCAGCTCATTGCCGAGCGCAATCGGGGCTGGCTGGCGGAGCGGGGCGTGCTCGCGCTGAACCTGGTCAGCAGCCCGGGCGCGGGCAAGACGACCTTGCTCGAGCGGACTGTGAACGACCTCAAGCACGAAATCCGCATCGGCGTCATTGAAGGCGATCAAGCCACCTCGAACGATGCCGAGCGAATCCGCGCCACCGGCGTACCGGCCGTGCAGATCAATACCGGCACCGGCTGTCACCTCGAGGCCGATATGTTGGAACGAGCGATCGGCATGCTGCAGCCGGCGCGCGATTCGTTGATGTTGATTGAGAACGTTGGCAACCTGGTGTGCCCCGCACTGTTCGACCTGGGCGAGCAGGCCAAAGTCGTGGTGTTTTCAGTCACCGAAGGCGAAGACAAGCCTTTGAAGTATCCGCATATGTTCAGCGCGGCCTCCGTAGTGCTCTTGAGCAAGATCGACCTGCTTCCCTACGTGCGCTTCGACGTTTCCAAGGCATTGGCGAACGCCCACAGCGTAAACCCCGGACTGACGTTCCTCGAGTTGTCGGCTTACTCGGGCCAGGGACTGGGTCCGTGGTACGACTGGCTCAAATCCGAGATGTCTAGATCCCGTTGAGGTGAATCGTCCCGTCGCCGGTATGGATGTAAAGAGTCGGGCCGCCGCCATTGATCGTGCCCCGCACCTTTGATTTGCCCAGGTCGCCCTCCACCGAAACGGGCATGCCCAGCGAGATATGCCCATCTCGGGTGCTGGCGTCGAGGTTGGCTTTGAAGTCCCTGGGAATGGAGACGTCGATACCACCGTCACTCGTGGCAATGCTCCAATTGGTGGACATCTTCGAGCCGGGCCCTGCGCTGGCAGTGACCGAGCCATCGCCTGACTTGATGTCCAGGGCATCGAATCGGCCATCCAGGCGGATACGGCCGTCTCTCGTGGAGACGTCGTACTTTCCATCGAGCTGCGTCCCATCAATTCTGCCGTCACCGCTACGCAACTTGACCGTGCCCGTGAGCGCGCGTGCATCGATCCCGCCGTCTTTGCTGCCAATATCAATGGCACCCGAGAGTTGCGAGACTTTGATTCCACCGTCGGAGGTGTGAACGGAAATGTTTCCGTTGAGGTCGGATACTTCGACGCGGCCGTCACTGGTCTGCAGTTGCAGGTCTGCATTTCTGGGCATGCGCACTTCGGTGCTCAGCCGGGTGGTGTTGATACCTATCGTAACGCCGTGATTCACACGTACAGTCAGCTCCACCTGGTCGCCGTTCTGCTGTGAGTCAACGTGCAGCTTGCCGCCGATGTTGATTGCCGAGAATCCCTCGGAGAGCACGCGGAATTCCACTTGATTGGAATCCGATGTGACGACGTGCACGCTGCTGTCGTCCACATGGACTACAACATTGGCGCGACCGGCGACCGTGTATGCCTTTACGTATTCCTCGGCGTTCGCTGGCGAGGCGAGCGCCGCTGAAAGCAATAGTGCGCAGGGCGCGGCGAGTCTTTGCAATGCCGGGAGGGTGATGTTCATGACCGAGATGCTACCAAAGCGCGCATTTTGCGCTGCTCGGTCTGGCGCAGCCAAGGGGCGGGTGGGCGCTTCTTTGGACGTTAGTCCCGCGGCGCGACACCCTCGGCTTGGCGACTAAAAGCGGCCGCCAGGTCTTTGTACCAGAACCCGCTGCGTTTCAAGATGCGGGCCTGGGTCGCGTAGTCGACATAGTAAATGCCAAACCGCTTCGTATAGCCCGACGCCCACTCGAAGTTATCGAGCAGCGACCAGACGAAGTAGCCGCGCAGATCGACGCCGTGTTCGATGGCAGTCGCCATGGCGCCCACGTGTGATTCGATGTACGCCCGCCGGTCTTCGTCATGGACACCGCCGTTGACGAGCGTGTCAGCGTAGGCCGCACCGTTTTCAGTTATGAACAAGGGTGGCAGGTCGTACTCGCGATCGAGGCGCATCAACAAGTCAGTGAGGCCTTCAGGTGCCACCTCCCAACCCATGTCGGTAACAGTTTTTGCACCCTCACGGGCAGGAGAGAATGGCCGCGAGGCGGTGGATACGATCGGGTGGTAGTAATTGACGCCGAGGAAGTCGAGCGGCTGGGCGATCAACTGCGCATCGCCAGCGTGGATTTGGGGCGCATCACCCGCAAGATACTCCAGGATATCCGCGGGATATTGTCCACGGAGGAGGGCGTCGAGATACCAACGAACGAGCAGGCCGTCTTCCTGCCACGCCTGCATTCTGTCCGCCGGCGAGTCCGTTGCTGAGGAGACCGGGGACAGGTTTACGACGATCCCGACATCCAGGTTGCTGCGCGCGCTGCGCATTGCCTGGGAAGCGAGTCCGTGGCTCACGAGGCAGTTGTGCGAGACCTGCATGGCCACTGCCCGGCTCTTCACTCCCGGTGCAAAGATTCCCAACTCGTGGCCGATGGTGGCTGTTACCCACGGTTCGTTGTGGGTTGCGAACGAGCGCACCCGGTCACCGAGGCGTTGCGCGATAACTGCGGCGTATTCCGCGAAGCGTTCGGCGGTCGCCCTGTCCGCCCAACCGTTGTGCTCGCGTTGCAGGGTTGCCGGAAGATCCCAGTGGTAGAGCGTTGCGTAAGGCTGGATTCCCCGCTTGAGCAGCTTGTCGACGAGCCGGCTGTAGAAATCGAGTCCCGTCGGATTGATCTCACCGGATCCGGTGGGTTGCACCCGCGGCCAGGAAATCGAGAAGCGGTAGGCGCGGATGCCGAGCGCTGCAATCAGATCCAGGTCTGAGTCGAGCCGGTTGTAGTGGTCGCAGGCAATCTCGCCGTCAGAGCCGTCCGCAATGGCACCGGGACGGCGACAGAACTCATCCCAGATCGAAGCGCCCTTGCCATCGACGGCGGCCGCGCCTTCGATCTGGAAGGCGCTGCTGGCCACGCCCCAGACGAAGTGAGTGGGAAAGCGGGCGCTCAGTGCTTCAAGAGACTTCGGATTGCTCATGGATCGGCTGCGATTATTTTTGCTTTTTCGGCAAGTGGGAAGTTGATTCGCGCACCACCAGGGCCACGGGAGGCGGTGAGATGCGCGGCCGTTGTCCGGCAACGAGTTGCAGGATCGCCTGGGCGGACTGCTCGCCCAGCTCACCAATGGACTGCCGCACGCTGGTCAGCGGCGGGACGCGGTAGGCGGAAGAGGGCAGGTCATCGAAGCCGACCAGGGACATATCACCGGGGACCGACATGCCCTTGCGGTACAAGGCGAGCAAGGCTCCGTAGGCCGTCTGGTCATTGACACAGAACAGCGCGGTGAATTTGACTTTCGACTCCAACAACCCGAGCGTTGCCTTCAGGCCGCCTTCCTCGTGCCAGTCGCCAACGGCGACCAGCTGCGGATCGAACTCAATCCCCGCATCCTCCAGGGCCTTGCGATAGCCGCCGAGCCGCTCGATGGCGTCCGGATGATTTTCCGAGCCGGTGATGAAGGCGATGCGACGGTGTCCCAACTCGACGAGGTGGCGTATCGCCAGCATCGCCCCCTGCTGATCGTCGATCTGCAGGCTGAACAGTCCCTTGGCTCGCAGGCGCCGTCCGGTGACAACAATCGCAACCTGCTTCGCATAGCTTTTCAGCTTTGCATCACTGAGACGACCGGCGAACACAATGATCCCGTCGACTCCGCGCGCGATGAACTCACGTACGCAGCGATCCTCGTCGTCCTCATGCCAATTGCCACTCATGAACAACGGCGCATATCCCCGCTGTCGCAGGCAGGCTTCGATGCCCCGTAGACCTTCACCGTAGAACGGGCTGTCGATGGCCTGCGCGACGACACCAATCGTCAGGGTCTTGCCGAGCGCGAGGCCGCGCGCTGCAACGTTCGGCTGGAAGTTGAATTTCGCGATGGCCGCTTGAACCGCATGCTTGAGCCCATCACTGACATTGACCGTGCCATTGATGATGCGCGACACGGTGGCTGCAGAAACACCCGCTTCACGGGCCACCATTCTCAAAGTGGCGGATTGGCGAGGCCGCGGGCCGCTCTTGCCTGCACTGCGGGTCGTTGCAAACTTCGAGGTCATTTCACCGTCCACTTGAGCTTGGGTCTTGCGAGCATTCCTTCCAGTTCCTCCAGCGTCTTGCCTTTGGTCTCCGGTGCGAGCAGCACTATGAACAACAGTCCGGCTACGGCCAGCAGGCCGTAGCACAGGAACGTGCCTGCGGGCCCCCAGGTTGCAAGCTCAGTGGGGAAGAGCAGCGTCACGCTGGCGCTCACCAGGGAATTCCAGAAGCCCACGACCGAGATGGCGGCGGCCCGCTCCTCGTTGGGGAAGATCTCCGACAGCAGCACCCACATCACCGGTCCCAGCGAGATTGCAAAGGAAGCAACGAACGCGGCGATGGCAAACAGGACCACCGTGGGATGGCTCATTGCGTGGCCCTCTGCGACCGCGCCTTGACCTGCATGAAACGCCCAACTTATGGTCAACAGCGACAATGCCATGCCGGTCACGCCGATGCACAGCAGCGGCTTGCGTCCCAACCGGTCGATCAGCCAGATGGCCAACACGGTCATGCCGACATTCACCAGGCCGACAAACACGGATTGGCCGAAGGCGCTCGCCAGTCCGCCGCCCGATTGGGCGAAAATCGTCGGCAGGTAGTAGAAGATGGCGTTGATTCCGGTGGCCTGCTGGAAGAAGGCAATGCCGAGGCCAAAGATCATTACGCGGCGCAGCCGGCCGGCGAGCAGCTCGCGGAAGCTGAAGCGACGCGATTTGCTGCCGAGCGTGGCCCGGATGTTCGCGAGCTCCCGCTGCGCGGCCGTAATCCCGTGAACCAGGGCCAACACCGCAAGGGCGCGTTGCTCACGGCCTTTGCTCAGCAGCCAGCGCGGGCTCTCGGGCACCATCACCAGCAGCAGGAAATACACACTGGCGGGTATCACCTGTACGCCGAGCATCCAACGCCAACTGTCCGCCCCCAAAGACAACAGGAAGTAGTTGGAGAAGAACGAGACGGAGATGCCAATGACAATCATCAGCTGATTCAGGGAAACCAGGCTGCCTCGGCTGCGGGCGGGCGAGATTTCCGCGATGTATACGGGTGCGGTGAGAATCGCGGCACCCACTCCCAGCCCGCCGCACAGGCGCGCTATGACAAACACCGTGAAGCTCGTCGACATTGCGGCTGTCAGTGACGATGCCAGGAACAACAAGGAGGTGAGCAGCAGAACGGTGCGGCGGCCGAAACGATCGCTCAACAGCCCGGCCGCGAGATTGCCGGCCATTGCACCCCAGCCCAGGCAACTGACGGCCCAACCCAGCTTGAGACTGCCGGCCGCGCTGTCCAGGCCGAAGTAGTCGCGGATGAAGGGCACGGCGCCGGAAATGACGGTTGCATCGAATCCAACGAGGAAGCCCCCTAACGCCACCGCGGATGCCACGCCCAGCACCTTGAGGCTGGCGTGCGCTGCGTCTGGCTCGGATGACTGCGCTGACATGTCAATGTCCACTGGAATTCGGTGGCTCATTTCCTACCCCCTGCGCCGCATGCGACGCGCCCCTGCCGGCCGGTGGGTCTGCAGCCCATCTCGTGCAACCGGTTTCAGGAATGCTGTTGCGAGCGGCCCACGAAGTCAAGCGCGTCGCGCCTCAAAATGCAAAAACCCTATGGTGGGCGGCCCCGGGCCTCTTGTATTCGTAAATTGTTGGCGGCATATTATCCTGCAACCGGTTTCAGAAACCGCGTGCAGAGTGGCTCGACCTGCGCGCGCAGCACCACAAAACGTTGACTGAAGACGGGCGAAAAGGGGGGGATCTTGAAGAAGTCGAAGCGTTCGCGCGCGTTGAATTCACAGCCGCAGCTGCAGCAGCTGCGCATGAAACCACTGGCTGTCTTTGTTGCAATGTGCTGTTCGTCGCCGCTCGCCGCGGCGGCGGATGCGCCGGCGGCTGCATCCAACGACGGTCTCGAGGAAATCGTGGTGACTGGCCTGCGCCAGTCACTGATTACTTCGGAAACCATCAAGCGGGAGACGCCGGGCGTCGTCGATGCCATCACTGCCGAGGATATCGGGAAGTTCCCCGATACCAATCTTGCTGAATCCATCCAACGTGTTCCGGGCGTAACCATCGACCGAATGAACAACGAAGGCTCGCGCGTGACAGTCCGCGGCTTTGGCCCGGAATTCAACCTGGTGACCTTGAACGGGCGCTCCATGCCGGGCAATCCCGCACCGGGTGTTACCGCGTCGCGGTCATTCGATTTTGAAAATCTGTCCGCCGACGGTATCTCGGGCATCACCGTCTACAAGACCGGCCGTGCCGACGTGCCGAGCGGCGGTATCGGCTCGACCATCAACATCACGACGGCGCGCCCGTTCGACTATCACTCGATGCGCGCGACGTTCCAGGCCAAGGCGACCAAGGATGCGTCCACTGAGGTCGGCAGCAAAGTGACGCCGGAATTCTCAGGTCTGTTCAGTGATACGTTCTTCGACGAGCGGGTGGGCTTTCTCATCAACGGCTCGTATTCCAAGCGCAACAGCCGGGAGGAGCTCGCGAACATTGACGGCTGGCTCGAGGACCAGTTTGCGGCTGGCGATCCGCGCGTCACCAGCTCCAACACCAATCCCGGTGGACACAATTGGGCGCCACGCAACGAGGGTTGGGGAGTGGTCGATCACGAGCGCTCGCGCACCAACGGCCAGGTAGTGCTGCAATTCAAGCCAACGGACTCGCTGGTTGCGACGGCCGACTATACGTATACCTACTACAAGGACGTCGTGAACCGGCACACGTTTGGTGCCTGGTTCGACTATGGCCCGAATCCCACGAGCGCCACGATCAACTCGCACGGGACGGTGACCAACCTCGTCGACACGGGCAGCGATCTGTCGTATTTCTCGGCCGCCGACCAGTTCATCAATCAGAATGGGTCCGCGGGATTCAATCTGCGCTGGGACGCATCCGACAACGTGGCCGTCGAGTTCGACGGCCATCACTCCTTTGCCAACTCGGGCGGCGGCCTTCTGGGCAACAACAACTTCGGTATCGTTGGTCAAAACCCGCAACTTTCGATCACCAAGACGTTTACATCGGGCAACAGCCAGATTCCGACCACCAGCTGGATCTATCAGTCGCCCTATACCACCAGCAATCTCACGGCGGCGACGATCGACCCGCTGTTCGGTCAGGCGAACAACAATATTTTCAGGACGGTGATCGATGAGGCGCGCCTGGATGCGACCTGGAAGAACACTTCGGACAGCGGCCTGAAGAGCATCAAGGCGGGCTTTGACTTCAAGAGAATGACGACGCGCGCCGAATCCTTCAACAGCGGCAACTTCCCGTGGGGGTACTACAACCCGGTCGATGTAGGGCTCATTCCGGCCAGCGCGTTCACCCAGGTCTCTTCCTGCGGCATTCTCAAGAGCTTCTCGGGCGGCGGTTGCGGGATCGCGGTGCCCTATTTCTATACCTTCAGCCTGGCCAATGCGATCGCGGCGACACAGCCGGGTGGCCGTAGAAACCCTGATGGCTCGGCAGATGGAAACTTCCCACCCTACACTTTCGCGCAGGCCACGTCGCCGACGAACGATGATCACATCCGTGAAGCCACTCCGGCGCCGTTCGTGCAGATGGACTTCGATACGGACTTTGACGGCATGAGGTTCCGGGCGCTGGCCGGGCTGCGGTATGAGCGCAGCAATGTCACCGCCAACAGCCTGCAGAAGATTCCGGTGTCGATCCAGTGGAACAACCCGACCGAGTTTTCCACCAACTTTGCGCAGAATGCGACCTACAGTACCGTGACCAGCTCGTATGACGAGTTCCTGCCGAGTCTCGACACGAGCCTGCAGGTACTGCCGGACGTGCTGCTGCGGGCGTCCTACAGCAAGACGATCACCCGTTCAGACCTGATCTCGATGGTCGGCACGACTTCGGTAACGAACGCACCGAAGCCCGGGTCGCGCACGGCCACCGCGGGTAACCCGGGGCTGCTGCCGTACGAGTCCAACAACTTCGATCTCGCGGCCGAGTGGTACTACGCCAAGGACAGCTATGTCTCGGTCAACTGGTTCACGAAGCATGTCACGAACTTCCTGACTCAGACCACGACGCAGGCACCGCTGTTCGGTATTACGGATCCGAATGCAGGCGCCATAGCGAACAAGGCGATAGCGGAGCTGCAGGCGGCGAACCAGGCAGTGTCGGCCCAGACGATCTTTGCCCAGATGCTGGCGGACAATCCCGGGCAGCTCACTTTCACGGGGCAGCCCGGAGATCCGCTGGTGATCTGGGATATCACGGCTCCATCGAACGCCAACCGGACGCAGATCCATGGCTTCGAGCTTTCCGCGCAGCACGTGTTCGGCGAGAGCGGCTTTGGTGTACAGGCCAACTGGTCCGTGCCGAGTGGGGGTGCCTCTTTCAACCCCCTCGTGATCGGCACTCAGTTCGCGCTGCCCGGGCTGAGCCGATCCTACAACGTCGTGGGATTCTTCGAGAAGTGGGGCTTTCAGACTCGCGTGGCATGGACTCACCGCGGCGAGTTCCTCGCTGGCGTGGGGCAGACACAGCAGGCGAACGAGCCGGTGTACACGGAGCCGTACGGTCAGCTCGATATGAGCGCGAGCTACGACATCACCAGGCACTTTTCGGTCTTCTTCGACGGGATCAATCTCACGTCGGCCTCGCAGAAACAACACGCTCGTTACCAGGAGCAGTTCTACTCCGCCTCCCAGGGTTTTGCGCGCTACCAGATCGGGTTCCGCGTTGCGCTCTAGTCCCCCGCGGACTCGCGCGGCCGCCCGCCTGTGGGTGCGACGCATGCGTCGCACGGGTAAGGCCGCGAGGCCGCACCCTGGACCGCGGGTGAGCGCGCAATGCGCGCGTAGCACGCGGGGTCTCGCGGGTTCGCCTCCCCCCGCTGGGGGTTCCCTCGCTACCGCTCGGTCGCCTTCAAGGTGGTTTAGCGCGTCAGATTCTTGAGCAGAATCGATCGGATGCGGTCCACCTTGGATTGGGTCAGCTCGCCGAAGAGACCCTGTTTGTCGGGAGGAAGGTGTTCGAGCGCGGGGCCTTGGGTCTGGAAGATCAGGTAGTCGAATACCGACTTCCAGCTTTGCCGCTGCTCCGGTGGCAGGCTTTTCAGTGTCAACAGGCAATGCAGCAGGCTCATGGAGGGCGACTCGAAATAGTCGGGCACCTCACGCCACCAGTAATTGACCAGGACGTTGAATTCATCGAGTGCCTCGACGTTGTGCCACCAAAGCGCCGGGATGTAGACCGCATCGCCGGGGGCGAGCTCGGCCACTTCGGCCGCTTCGAGCGCCGCGGCGAAGCGGGGAAAGCGCTCGAGGTCCGGGTTGCGCACGTCCACCAGGCTGATGGGCTGGCCCGCCGGGGTGAGATCGAGCGGACCGACATACAGGTTGGCGATCTGCTCAGGGGGGAACATCGTGAAGCGGCGCGTACCACCGACCACGCACGCAATATTCTCCGTGTTGTCGAAATGGGCGGCAATGCAGGTGCGATTGCCTATCCAGATGGACTCGATGACCGAGTCGACCTTGATCAGTTGAGCCAGGTTGTTGGCAGGGGAGAAACCGGGAAAGTAGATCGGCAGCGAGACCGAGCCCGCATACAGCGCCGGGGAGGCAGGATCGCCCCTTCCTTGTTGCAGCCGGTCCAACACCTCATCCAGCGGCGCGCGCCGCGATTGGAAATTGAACCCATCCAGGCTGTCGTTGTAGAAGAATCGCCCGTTGATGTGCGCGGGGCCTTCGAACAACGGAGCCGGCAGACCACCGTAAAGCGTCTTGAGGTATGCCGTGAGCGCCGGTGGTGACTCCAGGCCCGCGCGCGTCGCGGGCCAGTCCCGCACCAGCCCTCGCAGAATGGCAGGGCGGCTGCGCGGCCTTATTGTATTCTCGAACAGGCTCGCATCGACATCGTGCCACTCCTGCGCTTTCGAGGGCTTTGCAGCCATGGGACGCACTCGCTGTGATGCTGTGACGGCCATTGTACCGCGACCGCTATAATTGTTTGGGGGGCTGGAGGCGATTATGGCCAATCTCGTAGTGCTCGACAGTCAGACTCATCGCCAGGTGCGGGTTGCCGCGCGGCCCACGGCCGAGCATGCCGAGGTGAACGTGGTGAGCGTGATTCCGCGGGAATTTCCCCGGCTCATCGCGCACTACCCGATCTTCTTCTCCAAGAGCAGCACGACCGGGCGGTTCGAGCCCACCGCGCTGTTGGGCTTCGAACGCGGGGAGAATCTCTATTGGGTCAACGGACAGTGGGATGTTGACTACATGCCATTGCAGATTCAGAGGCAGCCCTTCTCGCTGCTGCCCCGCCAGGACACTTCCGCCGGTGGCCAGGCTGTTCTGGAGGTCGCCGTCGACTTGGGCAGCACTCGCATTCAAACACAGGATGGCGAGCGCCTGTTCGAGGAGGACGGTCGGCCGACCAGATTCCTGGGCACCATCACATCGATGCTCAAAGCCCTGGTGAGTGGCGCAACGGAAGCCTATGAATTCACCGGCCGGCTTGCACAGCTCGATCTCATCGAGCCGGTGCAAATCGACGTCGAGTTTGTTGACGCCAGCGATACGAAGCTGCAGGGACTTTACTGGATAGCAGAAGCGGCGCTGAAGAAATTGCCGGCCGCACAATTGGCCGAGCTGCGTGACCGCGAATTCCTGCAGTGGCTGTACTTCCAGATGGCCTCGGTGTCGCACTTGTCGGGGCTGATCAGTCGCAAGAACCGGCTGTTGAGTGGGTTGACGGGACTGCGTGGTAAGCCGGGTGCGGCGTGATGGTCACCCAGGTTCAGTGATGGTTACTCAAGGTCAGTCACCCATCCGCAGAATCGTCGTCGTCGGGGGCGGCACTGCCGGTTGGATTGTCGCTGGCGTGCTGGCCTCACGATATCCAAAGCGAGGTGAGGAAGGTGTGTCGGTTACGCTCATCGAGTCACGGCAACAGCCGCCCATCGGCGTGGGCGAGGGCACGTGGCCGACCATTCGCACTACACTGAAGCAGATCGGTGTCACCGAAACGGATTTCCTGCGCGAATGTGATGCCTCTTTCAAACAGGGATCGCAGTTCATCAACTGGGTCGATGGCAGCGGCACGGACGCCTATTACCATCCATTCACGTTGCCGACGAGCTATGTCGACACCAACCTGGCGCCCTATTGGCTGGAAGGATCCCGCGAGGCTAGTTTCGCGGCGACTCTATGTTTTCAGTCTGAGTTGTGCAGCCAGGGCAAGGCACCGAAGCAGATCACCACGCCCGAGTTCGCGGGTCTGGCGAACTATGCCTACCATCTCGATGCGGGCAAGTTCGGTCCTTTCCTGCAGAAACATTGTGTCGACAAGCTCGGCGTCACGCATGTATACGACGATATCGTGGAGGCCAGGTGCGACGATGCGGGCTACATCTCCCACCTCGTCACGAAGTCGGGTACGCCGCTGCAGGGAGATCTCTTTGTCGATTGCAGCGGCTTTGCGTCCCTGTTGATTGGCAAGCACTTCGGCGTGCCGTTTCTCCCTAAGAAGGATGTGCTGTTTATTGACAGGGCGTGGGCGGTTCAGGTTCCTCATCGCACCGAGGAAACTGACATCGCCTCGGTGACGCTCTCGACGGCGCAGTCCGCCGGTTGGGTTTGGGATATCGGGCTCACTACCCGCCGGGGCGTCGGTTATGTGTACTCCAGCCAGTACCTGTCCGATGAGGCCGCGCTGCAAGAGTTGCAGACCTACCTGCGTGCCCGGGGGGAATTCAGTGCGGATTTGAGCTTTCGCAAGATTGGCATCAATTCCGGGTATCGTCAGGAGTCCTGGAGCCACAACTGTGTCGCGGTGGGACTGTCGGCCGGCTTTCTCGAGCCCCTCGAAGCATCCGCCATTGTCATGATCGAGTTGTCGGCCAAGTCACTGGCCGACCTGCTGCCGAGCTCCCGCAGCGGGATGCGGCACGCTGCACGGATTTTCAACGACACGTTCCGCTACCGTTTCGAGCGCATCATCGACTTCCTCAAGCTGCACTATGTGTTGAGCCGGCGGACGGACTCTGCGTTTTGGATTGACAATCGAAGCAACGCATCCGTTCCTGACAGTCTGCGGGAAGGACTGGAGTACTGGCGGTACCATTGTCCGTGGCATGAAGATTTCTCTCATCGGGAGGAAGTCTTCTCCGCTGCAAGCTACCAGTACGTGCTTTACGGAATGGGCTTTCGGACGGAGCCTGCGAGTTGGCTGCTGAGCGACGCCGCTCGCAACGTTGCGCGCGAGAAGATCAAGGAAACGGCCAGCCACGCCAGGTCGCTGGCCGCTGCGTTGCCCACCAATCGCGACCTGTTGAGTCGGATCCGGCGTTATGGTTTGCAGAAGATATGACGCGCGGGCGGTGGCCCGGACTCAACTGGTGAGCCAGTGATTTCGCGCGATATCCTGTAACACGCTGTTCTCCTTCATCGTTTCGTCCAGCCGCGATTTGACGACGTCGCCAATGCTCACGATGCCGACGGGACGGCCGTACTTCATGATAGGTACGTGTCTGGCGCGAGCATGGGTCATCACTTCCATCACCGACTGCAGGGTGTCGTCGAGTGAGGCAGTGGGCCCGTCGATTCGCATGATGCCGCTCACCTTCATGATGGTGAGGTCCACGTACTCCGAATCCAGGCTCTGTATGATGTCTCGCTCTGAGATGACCCCCAGCAAACGTTGATCGCCATCGATCACCACCAAGGCGCCGACGTGCTCGCGGTTCATCAGGGTTATCGCAGAGCGGACCGAAGCGTCCGGCGAAATGGCGACGACGTCCGGACGCTTGCCTCGAAGGATCTGACTGATGCGCATATCCGCTCTCCTTCGTGCCCACTCAATGAGTGAGCGTTTTAGGGAGAAGTGTAGACCTGTCCGTGGCGCGGAGCACTCCCGTCGAAACTGCTCAGCTCAAGTTGTGATTTCCTGGATGTCGAGCGGCTTCAGGGGCGCAAAATACTCCTCGACTGTCAGCAGGCCCATGCAGGGCATTGCCCCGCGGGGAAGGGATTCGCTGCGCGATAGCTTTTCTGCCAAAGCGATGGAAGCCCCACAGGGGATGTGGGGACCGTGGTTGTGTGAGGCTAACAGGTGCCAACGGATCGACTTGGGGTTGCCGTCGTGACCGACTCCCTCCAGGCATACAAACATGCCGCTGCGGTGACTGACGATGGGTTCTATCCATCGACTTACTTGATTGAGCAACGAAGCGCAGGGTAACGCGCTCTTGACCCACTTTGCTTTCACGAGTCCCGCAAGGCACCACACGGCTAAATGCCCGACATCGCTGGCAAAGCCCGCATGAAACGTAACTGTCTGCACGGTTGGATAGCGCTGCGGGAACAGGTCCAGGTCGGGAACGTCACAGCTCCCTACCCACCTTGCGCCGAGCGGTGCGGGGAAGGGGTAGCGGTGAAGATCCAGCCACCCGTGGGTCGTGACCCAACTGCCCGCTTCGTAGCGCCGGAACGGCTGCCCGCAATATCCGAAGACGCTTTTGACGGTCGCCAGGCCCGGTGCCCGCGCACTGGAGCTGATTCCCATTCGAATTGAATCCAGGCGCTGAAGTTGCGGGATATACCGATCGATCACGGCTGATGAGAGAGCCGGTACTGAGCTTGCCCCACTGATCACTGTTACGCCACGAGCCCGCGCGGCTGCATCGAGAGCGCTGATGCCAGCCACGAATTGGCGGCCATCGGCCAAGTCGATGTAGTTGCAACCCGCGTCTATTGCGGCGCTCGCTACAGCGTAGTTCTGACCCTGGAAGGGACCGGCAGTGTGTATGACTGTGTCGACGCGCAGCTGCTTCAGGCGCTGTGCGAGATCGATGTCGTTTGTGTTGACAGTCACTCCCCGGGTTGGGTCACGGCTGCCTGGCAGAACTCGGATTGTGGGAATTTGCGCGAGTGCCGCGCAGATGCGCTGCCCGAAGAAGCCGAATCCGCCTATGACCAGGATTGTGTGCAAGATGGTTGGTAAAATAGCCCGCCCGCAAGGCTGCGGGCGTGGAGTTGCACAAAAAATGGCAAAGCGGAAGCTGCGACGGGTGGCCTTTCTGACGGTGAGTCTCGCGGTGAGCCTGGCGTGCGGGACTTTCGTTGCGAACGCGAGGGAGTCCTCGGAAATCAGCGACTTGAAAGCGAAAGCGGCCGTCGGTGATGTGGCGGCAGAGCTGGCTTTGGGACACTCATACGATAGCGGCCATGGTGTAAAGGCCGACGCGGCCGAGGCTGCGAAGTGGTACGAGGCGGCCGCCACGCACGGCAACGCCGAGGCAGAGAACAGCATCGGATCAATGTATCTGCGGGGTGAGGGTGTGGATCAGGACGGCGTCAAAGCCTGCGAATGGTTCGCGAAGTCTGCCGCGCAGAGTTACACCCCCGGCGTCGGGAATCTGGGCGTGTGTTACGACGCGGGCTTCGGTGTTCCGAAGGATCTTGCCAAGGCGGCTACGCTTTACGAGCAGGCGGCCAATGCAGGGGATCTGCAGTCCATGATGAATATTGGCGTCGACTATTGGCGGGGTGAGGGCGTCGAGCGTGATTTGGCCAAGGCCTACATGTGGTTGGATCTCGTGCGCTTCTACACCCAAGCGACGGGCGCCAACCGGCGGATCAAATGGCGATCGCGAGGCGCTCTGGATGTCTTGGTAAAGGAGATGAGCGCGCAGGAGCGAATACGGGGCGAAGCCCTCGTCAAGGAGTGGGACAAGGCCAACCGCGACAAAGTCCAGGTGTCAGTGTTGTATTAGGTCTTCGGCCAGGTCGCAACGCCGCATGTAATCGGCGTTAGCAGCCCAGCGCCTGTCTCATCGCGGCGAACTCGCCGGCCGATGCCTCGATCAACTCCGTGCAGGCGGTTTTATCCAGAAGCATGCGTTTGCACGCTGCTACGCCCTGGATGCTGAGCTCAATCGTTTCCGGGGAGCCCTGAATGGACACGAGCAGGTGTGCAACCGTCAGCACATCAGTGAGATCCGGCGGACCGTTGTGAGTACGCTCGAGATCCTCAAAGTCGCTGACGGCACTGACAACTTCATCCGCGATCCCCCACGTCTCGAGCAGTGCCTTGGCAATGCCCGCATGCCAGTCGCGCACCACGATCTGATAGTTGGTTGGATCCGCAAACAGAGCCGGGTGTTGCCGGACTCGGGCGAGAATGTATGTTTCGCCGACCGCGTGCAGCAGGCCAGCCAGCAACGCCGTGTCGGGACTGATTCGGGTGAGACGCCGTGCAACCACAAAGGACATGGCGGCAACCTCGGTACTCCGGCGCCACAGCACGTCCAGCGGTTTCTCGAACCCTTTGAGTGAGTCGGATCTCTTGAGCTGCCACATGGCGAACGAGATGGCCGCGCTGCGCACCATGTTGAAGCCCAGGCGGGCCAGTGCCGTGCGCAGATCGGTGATGGGCTTGCCGCTGAAGTTCAGTGCGGCGGAATTGGCTATGTTCAACAGTCGGGCGGCCAGTGCGGGCTCCGAGCTCACAACGCGAACCACCACATCGGGCGTCACGTTTTCGTTCGCCAGCGCCTTGCGCACCCTCAGGGCGATGTCCGGAAAACTGGGAAACTCGATCCGACCGCTGGAAAGCTCCGCGGCCAGTGATTGCACGAAGGTGAAAGCGGCCAGGTCGCCATTGGCGGCCGATTCCGGGCTGGACGGCGGGCTGGGTACTGCTTGGGGCGCTGGCATATCCGTCTTCCGTTGTTCGTGCAAGCTATCACAGGGGCTGGACTTAACCTGTGATGCATATCGCGGCAATAGGCTGGAATTGCGCTTGGGGACCCGGAATATGTGCGATGATCTTCCGCCTTAGGGACGCCCGCTCATGGGCCGGGGAAGTCCAATGCCAATCAATACCGCCGTGTCACGTTCCACCCGATCGACCGTTCTGGAACGCCTGCGAATACTGCGCGGCACTCTCGCGCGGGCGCGCGATGCGCTCATGCACTTCAAGGACGATCGAGTCGATCGTGACACCCTTGAGCCTGCAGCGCGGCGAGTCGACGAGTTGATGAATCTGTTTGCCAGCAACTCCACCGATCCCGCACTCGTGGCGCTGTGGTCCGCCGAAATTCAGAGCACGATCGACAAGGTGCCCAATCCGAAGGTGGCCGACGCTCTACACGAGGCGAGTGCCGATCTCGCGGCCATCCTTGGAGTTATAGAGGCTGGTGAGCAAGTCGATCGCGTGGCCGCTCATTATCGCGCGGGTCATTGAGTCGCGAATGGGCCGTCACATCTGTCGAAACAGGTGCAGGTAGCTTCGGCTTACGGGTAGCACCTCGCTACGGCCCTTCAAGTGAATGTCGGCCGTCTCGTTGGGACCGCGTACCACGTGCGCGATGGAACTCAAGTTCACCACGACAGAGCGGTGTACCTGCGCAAACTGCGAAGTGTCCAGCTGCGTCGTCAATTCCTTCAGTGGTGTGCGAATGACCGCCTCGCGCGGCTCACCTGCGTCGTCGCGCCAAGCCACCAAGGTGTATTTCTCCTCGGCACGCAGAAAGTCGATGTCGGACACCGGGATCAAGCTGACAGTCTGCCCGACTGACGCCTTGATCCAGCGCAGCGGAGCGGCCGCCGTGCGTCGCTCGAGACTGGCAGCGAGCTGTTGAAGCAAAGCTTCGGTGTTGAGTGCAGGCTGCGCATCGCGCAGTCGCTCCTGGAGCCGCGCCACGGTTTGTGAAAGTCGTGCGATGTCTACAGGTTTTACCAAGTAGTCGAGCACGCCTTGAGTGAAAGCCTGTACTGCATACTTATCGTAGGCAGTAACGAAGACCAGGTGAGCGCGCCTGCCAATGTGTTGGGCGGCTTCGATACCGGTCGTGCCCGGCATGTGCACATCAAGAAAACACACGTCTGGATGGTGTGCCTCAAACTGGTCGATCGCTTCCCGTCCGTTGCGGGCCAGCGCTACAACTCGAAGCTCTGGCCAAACCTGTGTCAGTTGGCGCTCGAGCGTTTCGCGCAATAGCGGCTCATCCTCGGCAATCAGGGCGGTAGGATTCAGCCGTGTCATGATTGTGCCAGGCGGGCCGGGAAGGATACGGCGGCCCGGAATCCGTGTGGCGCCACGTCACTGAGCTGTAGATCCGCTGCGCCGCCGAAGGCGAGCTTCAGGCGTTCGCGCAGTGTCGACAGGCCGGTACCGAGTCCATGCCCCATCGATTGCAGGCCCACTCCCGTGTCCGTCACTGTCATGGTGCAGCGCCCCGATTGCACCGTCACCTCGATGTCGATGCGACCGCCCACTTCGCTGGGGTCAATTCCGTGTCGCACGGCATTTTCAACCAATGTCAGCAATGTCATCGGCAGACATTGCAGCCCATTCGCGGCCGGGTCCACTTTCACTTGAAATTGCAGCCGGTCGGGCATGCGCATGTGCATCACTTCCAGGTAAGCGCGTACGAGCTCCAGCTCCTGGGAGAGTGTTGTGGCGAGATCGTGCAGCCGGGGCACGGCGGCTCGCAGATAGGCAATCAGGCTCTGCAACACGCGCGCTGCCTGCGGTGCACCCGCTTCCACCAGCGCCTGCACGTTGGCGAGGGTATTGAAAAGAAAATGCGGCTCGACTTGCGCCTGCAGAAGCCGAAAGCGCGCATCCAGCGCTTTGCGCTCCAACTCGCTGCGTTCGAGCGCGAATGCCATTGCCTGATCGCGGGCGAAAGCATCCCGTTGCCAGAACATAGCACCCACCGCAATCCAGGGTGCGAACAACAAGCCTGCGAACGTCAACATCGCATACCCGAGCAGTCTCTGTTTGTCATGGGCGAGTTGTGGGTGGCCGCCGGTCGTGAGCCAATAGGCCAGAAGGGCTGCGAAGGGCACCACGACTACAATTGCCATCACCTGCCATACCCAGCGTGCGATCCATTTGGGCGCGCGGGTCGGCCATCGCTCGAACAGGCCGAAGGCCAGCATGCAACATAGCCCAACCACCATCGCCCGCCCAACTACCATCCATGTGGGTATGAGTGAAATCAGGCTCAGGAGGAGCCCGATCAACGTGGATGCGCCCAGTGTGACTCGCACTCGGCGCCAGCCCACCAGGGTGGCCAGGCCGTGCGGTCCGGCGGAAGCGACGGTAGCCGACATGGGCCAACTATAGTGCAAAGGAAGCGGTAGCGGCGGGTCGTCCGGCGCGACATTCGGCATGCCCAGGGGCATTCGTCCACCCCAATCGTCACTCAGTCTTGTAACGCGGTCGTTCATCTCATCGGGCTGGTGGCTGCGGCGCCAGCCGCTGATAGTCCTTCCCGAAGCCCTGCGGCCGGACCGTCGTGGGCGCGAGGAGGAAACCATGACCCGACGAAACAAGGTGCTGAGCGTTGTCTTGGGACTGATCTCGGCAATCCTGCTGTCAGTCGCGCTCGTGGTGAGTCACGACTCTGCGTGTGGAAGTGCGCAACCTTTGCCGCCCAACACGCAAGCAATGCAGGCCATCGTTTACCGCTGCTACGGCTCACCCGAGGTGGTCAAGCTCGAAACGGTTGCCAAACCGGTTCCGGCCGACAACCGGTTGCTGGTCAAAGTGCATGCTGCGTCGGTCAATCCGCTGGACTGGCACTACATGCGCGGCAAGCCCTATGTCATGCGCCCGATGGCCGGGATAGGTGCGCCGGAGGATATCCGGCTCGGCGTCGATTTTGCGGGCACGGTCGAAGCGGTCGGCAAGAACGTGCAGCGTTTCAAACCCGGCGATGAAGTGTTCGGCGGCGCCTCAGGTGCATTCGGGGAGTACGTCACCGTCCGCGAAAACGGCTCGGTGGCGCTGAAGCCGACCAACATCACATTTGAGCAGGCGGCAGCCGTCCCCATTGCGGCGATTACTGCCCTGCAGGCACTACGCGATAAAGGGAAGGTTCAAGCCGGCCAAAAGGTGCTGATCAACGGCGCATCGGGTGGCGTTGGAACGTTTGCCGTGCAGCTCGCCAAGGTTTACGGCGCCGATGTGACGGCCGTCTGCAGCACGAGAAACGCGCCGCTGGTCCGATCGATCGGTGCCGACCGTGTGATCGACTACACCAAGGAGGATTTCACGCTACGTCCCGAGCGATATGACCTGATCATTGACATCGTAGGGACGCACTCGCTGTCGGAGTATCGGCGCGTGTTGAATCCAGACGGTGCGCTGGTCATGGTCGGCGGACCGAATGAAGGGGTGTGGCTCGGGCCGCTGGCGGGGTCGCTCAAGGCGATGATCGTCTCCCCGTTCTACAGCCAACGGTTCATGTTCTTTCTTGCGGAAATGGACCAGGCGGACCTGCAAATACTCCGCGAGCTGATGCAGGCTGGAAAAATAACTTCCGTGATCGATCGACGTTACCCGCTGGCGCAAACGGCTGACGCCATCCGGTATCTCGAGCTGGGACATGCGCGTGGCAAAGTCATCATTACGGTGGAGTGACAACATGGCCACCTACAACGCGCTCAGTAACGCGATCGGCGTGGCGCCGCGCGAGCGCACAGCCGTAACGCTCGCGTTCTTGTGCAGCTTCGTGTTGATGGGCAGCTATTACATCCTGCGCCCGGTACGCGACACCGTCGCTACCGAATTTGGCGCCGGTCAACTGCAGAATCTGTTCACCGCTACCTTCATCGGTACTTTCATCGCTTCGGCAATCTATGCGTCCCTGGCTTCGCGAGTCAGGCTCACACGTCTGCTGCCGGGTGTGTTCTGGTTCTGGATGACGAATGTCGTCCTGTTCGAAATGCTGTTTCGGGCCATGCCGCACAGCCACTGGCTCGGTGCGACTTACTTTGTCTGGTTCAGTGTCGTCAACCTGTTCATGATTTCGGTCTTCTGGAGCTTGATGGTGGACGTGTTTTCCCCGGCCCAGGCGACCCGTCTATTCGCAGTCATTGCTTCCGGCGGCGCGTTGGGGTCGATAGCAGGTCCACTGCTGACCCGCCTGCTCGTCAAGTCATTGGGTTTGAGCGGCATGCTCCTGCTGAGCGCGGCGGGTTTCGCGCTGGTGATCCTGCTGGTCCACCTGCTGATGCGTGAGAAGGCGCGACTTCGGGAAAGCGGTGGCGAGGCGCAGCAATCGACCCTCGATCATTCCCTCAGCGGCAACGCCTGGGACGCTTTCGGCCAGCTGTTCAAATCCCGTTATGCACTGAGCCAGGCCGCCTTCATTCTGTTGATGACGTGGGTCAGCACAGTTGCGTATTTCTGCCAGACCGATCTGATTGCGCGGACCTATGCGGCCATCAACAGTCGCGCCCAGGCGCTGGCCGATATCGATCTGGTCGTGAACATCTGCACGGCCATCATCCTGATCTTCGGCCTGGGGCGCCTGGTGCACAAATTCGGTGTGACGGCCGGCCTGATACTCAATCCGCTGCTCATGATAGTTGCGTTCGTGGGCATCGCATTCTCGCCCACGCTGTTCACGATCCAGTTGACGCAAATAGTGCGGCGCGTTGCGCAGTACGCCATTGCCCGACCGAGCCGTGAAATATGTTTCACCGTGGTGGAGCAGGGCGGCCGCTACAAGAGCAAGAACGTTATTGACACCGTCGTCTATCGTCTGGGAGATGTGACCTCAGCCTGGGTGCAGGGAGGGCTGAGCGCTCTGGGTTACGGCCTGAATGGTGCGGTCGCAGTGGGCGTGGGTGCCTCGATCCTCTGGGGAGCGGTCGCAACAACGCTGGGCCGGCGCTATGAGGAGCGTTTAAGGCACCACGTTGCACTGCGGACGGAGCGCACTGCTCGCACACTCACACTCCTTTGAGTTGAATCAACCCGCGAAGCGCGGTTTACTAGCTGCTCAACGCAAGGGCAAACCCGTCGCAAGGCGGGGACGCAAAGCCTCCGGTCTCAAACTTTACAGTGAGAGATAGCGGGGTTGCCGGCAAAGCTACCCAGATGTAGCGCTGTCGTCACTGGCCATCGCCACCTTGTGCCGTTTAACAACAGCTCGAGGTGGTTTCGATGCAGCTCATCATTTCCCGTTCCAATGTTTTCGCGCGCGCCGCTCTTTTGTGTGCTTTCGGCAGCGCAGTGCTCTCTTTGCCGACTCCTTCGCAGGCAGCCAGCACGACTCTGACCATCAGCGGCACGCCGGCCACGACGGTGGCCGTTTCCGGTACCTACTCGTTTCAACCGGCGGCGAAGGATACGGTGCGCAGCCGGATCAAATTCGATATTTACAACAAGCCGGCATGGGCAACCTTTGACGGGACGACCGGCCGGCTCTCGGGACGACCGACGCGCAGGGATGTTGGTACATATCGTAACATCACCATCCGCCTGACCGATTGGTACGGGTATGTAACAACTGCACCGTTCGCGATTACCGTGGTGAGCGCGCCGGTGATCACTACCGCGCCAACCAACACGGCGTCCGCGACGAACAACGTGCTGCTCGACTGGACTCCGCCGACCGAGAACACCGATGGCTCGGTGCTAACGAACCTCGCCGGTTACACAGTTCATTACGGCACGACTCCAGACAACCTCACGCAGACCCTCAAGGTGACGAACCCGGGCCTGACGAGCTACGTCGTCGATGATCTGGCATCTGGTACCTGGTACTTCTACGTCACCAGTTTCACGGCTGAAGGCGTGGAAAGCTCCAGATCGGGTGTGATCTCGACCCGCGTCCTGTAGAAGTCGACTCATGGGCCGTGGATCGGACTAGAATCCACGGCCTATGAAAAACGAAGCGCCCGTTGAGAAGATCTTCATTTCGGCCGACTCCCTCCTGCGTGATTCGATGGAGTTGGCAATGCGCATTCTGCGCAGCGGATTCAAGCCGACCTTCCTGGTCGCCATCTGGCGCGGCGGGGCGCCCATCGGCATTACCGTCCAGGAGGTGCTGGAGTATCACGGGGTGATTGTCGATCACATCCCGATCCGGACTTCGTCCTACCTGGGGATCGACAACCAGGCCAAATCGGTGCGTGTCCATGCGCTCGACTACCTGGTATCGCGCCTCGAGGAGCACGACCGGCTCCTGCTGATTGACGACGTATTCGATTCGGGGCGAAGCCTGGAGGCAGTCATGGAGGAGCTGCAGCGGCGGTGCCGGCGCAACCTTCCCGGTACCATCCGGATTGCAACGGTCTATTACAAGCCGGCGCGTAATCGCACCGCGCTGGAGCCCGACTACTTCGTCAAATCGACGGATACCTGGCTCGTGTTCCCGCACGAGATCCAGGGGCTGAGCCGCGAGGAGATCCTCCAGAACAAGCCCGTGGACGCAAGCTTCTTCGACCTGTCGGAGCAGATCAGCAAGACGCCATGATGGCGTCGATTTTCACCGCCCACGCGCGTTTGGCATCGGCACGCAGGAACGAAGCCTCGATGGAGTTGTGGGCCAGGCGGCTCAAATCGGTCTTCGTCAGGCCCAGCGCAGTGTGCACGGCGAGATAGTTTTCCAGCAGATAGCCGCCGAAGTAGGCGGGGTCGTCTGAATTCACCGTGACCAGGACTCCGAGATCCAACATACGCTTCAGATTGTGATGCTCCATGGTATCGAATACCTTGAGCATGGTGTTCGACAGCGGGCAAACAGTCAGGGGTATGTTCTCGCGAACCAGGCGGGCAATGAGCTCGGGATCTTCTTCGCTGCGGACACCGTGGTCGATCCGGCTTACTTTGAGGATGTCCAGGGCTTCATACACATACTCGGGTGGCCCTTCCTCGCCGGCATGTGCGACCACGAGGAAGCCTTCGCTGCGCGCGCGTTCAAACACGGAAGCGAATTTTGCGGGTGGGTGTCCCAACTCCGATGAGTCCAGGCCCACTGCCGTGATTGCGCCGGCATAGGGAATCGCCTGCTGCAGCGTTTCCAGGGCGTCGGCCGCGCTCAGGTGCCGCAGAAAGCATAAAATCAACCTGTAGGAAATGCCCAGCTGCCGTTCGCCATCCGCCAGCGCCGCCAGGATGCCTTTCACGACAGTGTCGAATCCAACACCTCGCGCAGTGTGCGTTTGGGGATCAAAGAAAATCTCCACGTGCACGATTCCCTGCTCATGCGCCTTCTGCAGGTACGCGAAGGTCAGCTCGTGAAAATCCCTTTCCGTTTGCAGTACGCTGGCGCAGGCATAGTACACATCGAGAAACGACTGCAGATCCGCGAATCGATAAGCTTCACGCAGAGCCGCTACCGACGGATAAGGCAGGGTCACGCCGTTTCTGCTTGCGAGAGCGAATGCCATTTCCGGCTCGAGCGTGCCTTCGATATGCAGGTGTAATTCTGCCTTGGGCAAGTCGCGGATGAATGTCTCGATCATTTCGGCACTGCACCCTCGACGCCTTCGACATACCAGTCGATTGACATCAGTTGCTGCTCGGTCAACGTAGTTCCGGCGGCTACACGCACGACGCCGGTGTTATCTTTCAAGGGGCCGGTAAACGGATGCAACTTCCCGGCGACCATCGCATCTTTGCGCTGCGCCACCAGGGTCGCAAGGTCTGCAGGTACCGATGCATTGAGCGGCGTCAGCACAACCATGCCTTCCTTGAATCCGCCGTTGGTCCTGCGGGCGCCCGTCCATGTTCCGGCTAATTGCTTGCGCGCCTCTTCGATGTAATAGCCGCCCCAGTTCTCGGTGTTGGCGGTGAGCTCGGCGTGGGGTCCATACTTGCGCATGTCCGAGTCCCATCCGAAGGCGTGTACGCCCTTCTGTTCGGCTACCTGCACTACTGAGGGAGAGTCGGTGTTCTGACTCAGCACGTCCGCTCCTTGCGCAATCAGCGTTTCCGCTGCTTGGCGCTCCTTGCCAGGGTCATACCACGTATCGACCCACACCACCTTGATCTTCACCCCGGGATTGACGCTGCGGGCGCCTACCGTCCAGGCGTCGATGTTGCGGATAACCTCGGGGATTGGAAAGGATCCCACAAAGCCAATTGTGCCGGTCTTGGTGGTCCGGCCTGCCAGTACGCCCAGCAGGTATGACCCCTCGTAGAAGCGCGCCTCGTAGGTAGCCATGTTCGGAGCCGTCTTGAATCCCGAAGCGTGCTCGAAGTGCACTTTGGGGAACAGCTTTGCGACCTTGAGAGTCGCATCCATATAGCCGAAGGACGTGGTGAATATCAGTTGGTTTCCCATGGCCGCCAACTGCCTGATGACGCGTTCGGCATCGGCGGTGGCGGGCACGTTCTCGACGTACGTGGTTTTGACCTGGGCGCCGAGCGCTTTTTCCAAGGCGCGTCGCCCCAAGTCGTGCTGATAGGTCCAGCCACTGTCACCCACGGGGTCGACGTAGACGAAGGCGATCTTCAGTGGCTCGGAAGCTGCGGCGGCGGTGGCTGCGCTCACCAGCGAAGCCAAAGCCAGGTAAGCGATGGCTAAGGGTCTGAGTGCCGGAATCGTCATCAGCGGGGGGCCTCGATGTCAGAATGAATTCGACGTTGCTCCGGACGGGGAGCTGTACCAGACTGAGCTTCGCATGTTTACCGCGACGCGAGCCAGTTGTCTGGGCGCGCGCTGCGGGGGCGCACACAATCGGTGCGGAAAGGCCCGACGGTGCACAATTTTGGTCAGGATTGTGCACAATTATTGAGGCGCGTATGCTGAATGCGAATCGAAACTTACCCCGCCGCTCATCGCGTGCAGACCGACATGGGTAAACTGACGACGCACGTACTGAATCTGGCGACGGGTATTCCCGCGGCAGGCCTGCGCATCAACCTGCACGATGTCGGGACCTCGCCGCCGCGCTTGCTCGCGGAGACTCAGACGAACGGGCAGGGGCGTTGCGCACAACCATTGCTAGAGGGCAACGCGCTGTATGCGGGGCGCTACGCCTTGACGTTCCATGTTGCCGACTACTTTAGGGCCACGGGCGTCCCGGTCACGGAACCGCCGTTTCTTGACCAGGTGGTGATCAACTTCGGCATCGCGGACCCGGGCCAGGACTACCACATTCCGCTACTCATCACTCCATGGAGCTATTCCACCTACCGTGGCAGTTAACGACGCAGTGCGTTTCGTGCTCGATGGCGAAATCGTAGCTATTAGCGACCTGCCCCCGACGACCACAGTCCTCGAATTTTTGCGCGATGTGGCCGGCCGCACGGGGACGAAGGAAGGATGCGCCGAGGGTGACTGCGGTGCCTGCACGGTAGTGCTCGGTGAACTTTGCGAGGACGGCCAAAGCGTCCGTTACAACGCTGTGAACTCCTGTATTCGCTTTTTGCCCACGATCGACGGTAAGGAGCTCATTACTGTTGAGAGTCTGCGGGCGTCGGACGGCGAGCTGCATCCGGTCCAAAAGTCGATGGTCGAGCATCATGCCTCGCAGTGTGGGTTCTGCACGCCGGGTTTCGTCATGTCTTTGTTCGCGCTCTATTTGAATGGAGAGCGGGCTACGCGTGAGGGTGTGTTGGGTGCTGTTTCCGGCAACCTTTGCCGCTGTACAGGTTACAGGCCGATCATCGACGCGGGCTGCCATATGTCGGATTACGGCGTGCCATCCCGTTGGAGTCCGGCCGAGGCGCGTTCCGCTTCCCACGTAGCGGCTCTGCGGTCGGTTGGCCGTACCACAGCCGACGGCTCGCTGCGTTTGAACGGGTTTTATGCTCCGCGCACCGTGGAGGAACTTGCGGCCGAGTTGGAAGCGTCTCCGGACTCTCTGGTCCTGGCCGGGGGCACGGATGTCGGCTTGTGGGTTACCAAGCAGCTGCGCGATTTGCCGCCGATTGTTTACATCGGCGCGATACCTTTGCTGCAACAGATACGCCGGTCCGCTTCGGGATTGCATATTGGAGCCGCTGTGTCGTTGACGGCGGCCTGGGACGCGTTGGTGACTGAGTTTCCCGCGTTGGCGGAACAAGCGAAACGGTTCGCCTCAGTTCCGGTGTGTAACTCCGGCACGCTCGGCGGAAATGTCGCGAACGGTTCCCCGATCGGGGATTCAATGCCTGCGTTGATTGCGTTAGGCGCCGAAATCGAGCTGCGACGGGGTGCGCGGGTGCGACGGCTGCCCTTGGAGAAGTTTTACCTCGGCTATCAGAAGAAGGATCTGCAACCGGGGGAGTTTGTTACTGAGATCCTGGTGCCGGCAGCCGTGCCGGGCAGGCTGTTTGCCAGCTACAAGCTTGCGAAGCGCACGGAGCAGGATATATCTGCCGTGTGCGGGGCGTTTGCAGTTGATGTGTTAGATGGACGTGTCGTCGCTGCGGCTAAATTCGCCTACGGAGGCATGGCGGCGACGCCCGCCCGGGCCTTGCGTGCGGAGGCGGCGGTTGTTGGGAAACAGTGGTCCGAGTCTGTCGTCGCTGATGCCGTAGAGGCGCTCGCGGCGGATTTTCAGCCGTTGACTGATGCGCGGGCCAGCGCTGCTTATCGGCTTGAGGCGGCTGGTAGCATGTTGAGGCGGTTCTATTTGGCGAACGCTGGGCGGTCAGTGTCGGGGGTGGTGGAGGCGCCGGCGGCGTCTGGGGCTTCGGTGGTGTCAGGGGCGCCGGTGGTGTCAGGGGCGCCGGTGGCGTCTGGCGTGTCGACAGCGCCGACGGAGGCAAACGGCAGTGGCCTGCCAGGTGAGTCCCAACCGCACGACAGCGCGCATTTGCACGTCACCGGTCGTGCGCAGTATTGCGACGATATCCCATTGCCCGCGAATGCTCTGCACGCCGCCTTTGGCATCAGTGCCGTTGCGCATGGCTGCATACAGACGCTTGATCTGGGGCCCGTCACTGCCACACCCGGGGTTGTCACTATCGCCCGTGCTGCCGACATTCCGGGTGAGAACAACTACGGTGGGGCGGTGCACGACGACCCCATCTTTACGGATTCGTTGGTGCAGTACGTAGGGCAGCCGATTTTCGCAGTGGCGGCGACTTCCTACTCGGCTGCTCGCAGGGCGGCGCGGCGTGCGCGTATCACTTACGACGAACTCCCTGCAATACTCGACATACGTGCAGCGTTGGCGGCACAGAGCTACGTCTTGCCCAGTCGCAAACTCGTACGCGGATCTCCCGGTACGGTGCTTGCCCAGTCGCCGCGGCGCTTACAGGGCACTGTCACCGTCGGCGGCCAGGATCACTTTTATCTCGAGGGACAGGTAGCGGTTGCAATTCCGCAGGATGACGGCGCGATGCTGGTTCACAGCTCGACGCAACATCCAACTGAAGTGCAGCATGTGGTTGCGCACGCGCTGGGTGTCGGCGTGCATAGTGTTGTCGTGCAGTGCCGGCGGATGGGAGGCGGATTCGGAGGTAAGGAAAGTCAGCCCGCCCTCATAGCGGCGACGGCTGCGATCCTGGCGCGCAAGACGGGCAGAGCCGTGAAGCTGCGGTTGGATCGTGATCAGGACATGATCATGACCGGTAAGCGGCATGATTTTATTGCCGACTACGACGTCGGATTTGATGCGCAAGGCCGCATTCTGGCGCTCACGATCATGCTCGCCTCTCGCTGCGGATACTCCGCTGATCTTTCGGGCCCCGTAAACGATCGCGCGGTTTATCACCTCGACAATGCTTACTTCCTCGAGCACGTCGAAATTGTCTCGCATCGTTGCAAGACGCATACGGTGTCCAATACGGCGTTTCGGGGATTCGGTGGACCGCAAGGAATGATGGTCATCGAGCAGATCATCGATTCTGTCGCGCGTACGTTGGGCAAGGATCCTGTCGACGTCAGGCGAGTCAACTTCTACGGCACCACTGATCGCAATGTGACTCACTACGGGCAGACGGTGGAAGACAACGTCATCCACGACATCTTTTCTCGGCTCGAAGGTGATAGTTGCTATCGCGAGCGGCGCAAGGCATTGAGCGAATGGAATGCCGGTAGCCCGATCGTCAAGCGTGGACTGGCCATGACGCCGGTGAAATTTGGAATTTCCTTCACAGCCACCTCCTACAACCAGGCGGGTGCGCTCGTACACGCGTATACCGACGGCACCGTGCTCGTAAATCACGGCGGCACCGAAATGGGCCAGGGACTGCATGTAAAAGTCGTGCAGGTTGTGGCGGCTGAGTTGGGCCTACCTTTGGCTGCAGTGCGTATTACGACGACTGACACCAGCAAGGTGCCGAATACATCCGCCACGGCTGCGTCCTCTGGCTCCGATCTCAACGGGAAGGCTGCTCAGGCTGCCGCGCGCACGATTCGCGAACGGCTCGTTGAATTTGCTTGCGACTCCCGTGGGGTTAGCGCGGACGAAGTTCGATTCGAGGCGGGTCATGTCCACATGGGCGCCCGCAGTGTCACGTTTGAGGAGCTTGTCCGTGAAGCTCACACGGCGCGCATCTCGCTGTCCGCTACCGGTTATTACCGGACTCCCGATATCTACTGTGATCGCGCAACGATGCTGGGGATACCCTTCTTCTACTTTGCGTACGGAGCTGCGGTTGCCGAGGTGGCGGTCGACACTCTAACGGGCGAAACACGGTTGCTGCGCGTGGACATCCTGCATGACGTTGGTACTTCGCTGAATCCGGCGATCGACATGGGTCAGATCGAGGGTGGCTTCTTGCAAGGCGTGGGATGGCTGACGTCGGAAGAGTTGTGGTGGAACGAGAAGGGCGAGTTGCGGACGTACGCACCCTCGACCTACAAGATTCCGACGGCTCGCGATTGGGCAATGGATACGACGGTTCGGCTGCTGGAGCACGCACCGAACAAGAAGGACACCATCTATCGTTCCAAGGCGGTTGGCGAGCCACCACTGATGCTCGCAATAGCGGTGTTTCAGGCTATCGGAGATGCGTGCGCCGCGTGTGGTTCTCCCGGCGCCTTGCCGCGCCTGTCTGCGCCCGCCACACCGGAGGCTGTCTTGCGAGCGGTTAATCGCGTGAGGGCTGCTGCGGGCACGGTATGAGCGTACCTACTCCTCATTCGCAGTCTGCCGCGGAAGTGTCCGACGTTACGACGGTCGGGCGTTGGCTGCGTCCTTTGCGCGCTGATTGGCCACGCGCTGTGTGCAACGCTCTGGACAGAGCCAATTCGGCAGTTGTGCGAGTCGCTGTCGCGGAAGTGAAGGGATCTGCACCGCGAGAGTGTGGAGCTTGCATGCTTGTGTCACGTGAAGGGACCGAGGGCACGATTGGCGGTGGTCATTTGGAGTGGGAGGCGACGCGAGCTGCCCACGAGCTTCTATCGGATTCTGAAGGACCCCAGGTACGAGTGTGGTCCCGGGTTCTGGGTCGTGAGTTGAGCCAGTGTTGCGGTGGGGCGGTCCAACTTTGGTTGGAGCGATTCACGCGCGCGGATCTGCCATTTTTGCGTAACGCATCGCGGGTTATCGCGAGTGGGGTACCGGTGGTGATTGCGAGCGAGCTTTCTGCGGCGCGAGTGACGCGGCGGCTTTTGCGCGCGGGCGAGGCGGGGCCGGCGTGCGGGTCGCCAGCGCGCGAATCGCGGGTGTGCGGACCGCCGGCACGGGTTCATTTTTCGCACGACGCCCAGGGGAATGCCTTTCTTGTTGAGCGCGTCGATGCGGGTGCGCCGGCCCTATGGTTGTACGGTGCGGGACACGTCGGTCAGGCTTTGATCCGTGCGATATCGGATCTGCCGTTTGCTGTGACGTGGATCGATTCACGCGCAGAGCTGTTGCCGGCTGGGTTGCCAGACAACATACGCGCACTGCACGCTCATGAGCCGGTCGAAACCGCGTCGGCGGCCCCGGCGAACGCGCGATACCTTGTGATGACGCATGATCACGCGGTCGACTATGCGCTGTGCCGAGCGATCCTGAGCCGAGGTGAGTTCGCGTGGTTGGGCCTCATTGGGTCCCGGAGCAAGGGGGCGAAGTTTCGTTCGCGGTTGGCGCGCGATGGTGTCGCGCCAGAGATGATTGCGCGGATGGTGTGCCCGATTGGGGTGGGTGGGGTTGAGAGTAAGTCACCGGCCGCTATTGCGATTGCGGTGGCGGCGCAGTTGTTGCAGACGGTCGAGGCGGTGGGTGGCGCTGACGCGCGGGCCGACGGCGTGGGCCGCGTTGCGGTCGGCGCTGCGCCCAACACACCGACCGCCGCGCGTCCCCCCTTGCCCGAGGCATGCTCTTCCCCCGACTGCGCCCAATGCTCATCACACAACACTGATCGCCAACCATGAGCGCTACTATCCCTGATGCGCGTCCCCGATTGGCCCTGCGCGGCATCGTAAAACGCTATCCCGGCACGCTCGCCAACGATCACGTAGACCTCACCGTTCGCGTAGGCGAGATACACGCCGTGCTTGGCGAAAATGGCGCCGGCAAAAGCACACTGATGAAGATCGTCTACGGCCTCGTCCGCCCAGACGCCGGAACGATCGAGTGGAACGGCGAGAGCATCACTATCTCGAGCCCCGCCCAGGCGAGACGCCTCGGGATCGGTATGGTCTTCCAGCACTTTTCGTTGTTCGAGACCCTCAGCGTCGCGGAAAACATCTCACTGGCCCTGGATGAAAAGCTGCGGCCGGAAGAGCTGGCCGCGCGTATCAAGGAAGTCTCGGAACGGTATGGCGTCCCGGTCGAGCCGCACCAACTCGTCCATAGCATGTCCGTTGGCGAACGTCAGCGCGTCGAAATCGTACGCTGCCTACTGCAGTCACCTCGTCTGTTGATCATGGACGAACCGACGTCCGTACTCGCACCGCAAGCCGTGCTCAAGCTGTTTGAAACACTGCGCCGTCTGGCGAGTGAGGGCGTGAGCATCCTGTATATCAGTCATAAGCTCGATGAGATCTGTGCTCTATGTGATTCAGCCACAGTGCTTCGGCAGGGCAAGGTGACCGGTTTGGCCCATCCTCGCAGTGAGACGCGCGACAGTCTTGCGCGCATGATGGTGGGTTCGGAGCTCAAGGAGTGCGAGCTGCGTCCTCGTGAGCCCGGTGCCGCGCGGCTCGAACTGCGAAATTTCTCTATGCCCGCCGACGATCCTTTTGGGACCAGCCTGAGCGGCATTGATTTGACGGTGCGCGAAGGGGAGATCGTTGGTATAGCAGGCGTATCTGGTAATGGACAAAAAGAGCTGCTGGCCGCGCTGTCCGGGGAGATGCTCGGCGCCCATGGCGGCGAGCTGCGCATCGACGGGCAGTCCGCGGATCGCCTGGATCCCGCGCAACGTCGCAAGCTGGGTCTGACATTCGTGCCCGAGGAGCGCTTGGGACGGGGCGCGGTGCCGGCGATGAGCCTCACCCAAAACACCGTGCTCACCGGTTCGGGATTCGGACTAGTGCGCAAAGGATTGGTACAGGGCAAAGCCGCGCGGACGTTTGCGCGCGAGACGATCAAAGAATTCCAGGTCAGAGGCGCCCAGGAGGATTCGGCGGCACAGAGCCTGTCAGGCGGCAACCTGCAGAAATTCATTGTAGGCCGCGAGGCGCGCCTGGCACCAAAACTGATGATAGTGGCGCAACCAACGTGGGGAGTAGACGTAGGCGCAGCCCAACTAATTCGTCAGGCGTTGATTGATCTGCGCGACCGAGGCGTCGCTCTGTTGGTGGTGTCGGAGGAGCTCGACGAGTTATTCATGATTTGCGATCGGATCGGAGTGCTCGCCCGTGGTCGACTATCGCCATTGTATGGAGCGGGTGAGCTGACGAGTGAGCGCGTCGGTGCGCTCATGAGTGGTGTCGCTGTAGGGGAGGCCGGGCCACATCTAAGTGGCGGCCTCGCGGAGGAAGCTGGGCAACATGCTTGACTGGCCTCTGCGCTTGGAAAAACGCCCGCGCCCCTCGGCGGCAATGCGCATCGCCGCACCAGCCGCTGCAACCCTGGCAATGGTTATAACCGGCTTCATAGCGTTCGCCGCCTTGGGGCAGAGCCCCTTGGCCGCGCTCTACACCTACTTTGTGTCACCCGTGTCGTCAGTCTATGGAGTTGGTGAGCTGCTGCTCAAAGCGACTCCCCTGATGATGTGCGCCCTGGGCCTGGCGATAGGATTCAAGGCAAACGTCTGGAATATAGGCGCCGAGGGCCAGTTTACCCTGGGCGCCATCACCGGCGGTGCGGTCGCGTTGTTTTGGGGACCCGCGCTCGGCCCATTGACGATTCCGGCGATGCTGATCGCGGGAGCAGTCGGTGGTGCCGCGTGGGCTGCGATTCCGGCCCTGCTGCGCACGCGCTTCCATACGAGCGAGATCCTGGTCAGTCTCATGCTCGTCTACATCGCGCAGTTGCTGCTTTCCTGGCTGGTTCGTGCCCCCTGGCGCGACCCGACCGGATTCAACTTCCCGCAGTCCAAGGTGTTTGACGACAATCTGCTGTTGCCCATCCTGTTCGAGGGAGGGCGGGCTACGATCGCTTTCCCGCTGGGGGTGAGTCTGGCCGCGGTGGCCTGGTTCTTTCTGAGCCGGACTTTTGCCGGATACCGCATGCAGGTGGCGGGGTTGGCACCAGCAGCAGCGGCCTATGCGGGCTTCCGCGAGAAGCGCAACATCTGGCTGGCCCTGTTGGTGGGCGGAGGTGCGGCGGGCCTGGCCGGCATATGCGAAGTAGCCGGTCCGATCGGCCGGCTGCAACCCTCGATTTCGCCCGGTTACGGCTTTGCCGCCATCATTGTGGCCTTCGTCGGCCGGCTGCATCCGGTGGGCATAGTGCTGTCCTCTTTGCTGCTGTCGCTGTTGTATCTGGGGGGCGAGTCGGTGCAGCTGGAGTTGCAACTGCCGTCCGCCGTCAGTGGCCTGTTTCAAGGCACGCTGCTCTTCTATCTGCTGGCCGCGGAGCTGTTCGTCACTTATCGCCTGCGCTCCCTAAGATGAATCTACTGATCCCCATCATCCTCAGCACCCTGGTCGCGGCAACACCGTTGATCTATGCGGCACTCGGTGAGCTGGTCACCGAACGCGCCGGCGTATTGAACCTCGGTGTGGAAGGCATGATGCTGATCGGAGCACTGACTGCATTCGCAGTCGGTGCGACTACGGGGAATCTCGTGCTGGCGTATTGCGCAGCGATGGGGGCCGCCGTCCTGTTGTCGCTGCTGTTCGCCTTCCTCACCTTGACGCTGCAGGCGAACCAGGTGGCGACCGGGCTTGCACTCACTCTGTTCGGCATCGGTTTGAGTGCGTTCGCGGGGCGGGGTTTTGCAGGATTGCCGATCTCGGGTGTCAAACCGTTCGGTGTCGGCATTCTGGTGGGCGGTTCTATCGTGCTGTACCTTGCCGTCGATCAGTTTTTGCGACGCACGCGCTCCGGTTTGCGATTACGCGCGGTCGGTGAGTCGCCTGAAGTGGCTCATTCGCTCGGACAGCCGGTCACACGTACCCGCTATCTGGCCGTGATGTTCGGCGGAGCAACGAGCGGAATCGCCGGTGCCTTTATTTCGACCGCCCTGACACCGATGTGGGTTGAAGGCATGAGCGCCGGTCGCGGCTGGATTGCCTTGGCCCTGGTCGTGTTTGCGACCTGGAAGCCGTTGCGGGTGTTGCTCGGCGCGTACCTCTTCGGCGGCGTGACAGTGTTGCAGCTCTACGCGCAAGGCTTCGGTCTGAGCATCCCGAGCGAATTCCTGTCCATGCTGCCGTACCTGGCAACCATTGTTGTACTGGTCATCATTTGCGGCGATCCGCGCACCATCCGGTTGAATCAACCGGCCTCCCTGGGCAAGAGCTTTCACCCCGATGCGTGAGCACGGACTGATCCAATGAGCGCCTATCTCATCGACTGGTTGAGTCTGTTGGGGCGTTGGCTGCACCTGACTGCCGGCATAGCCTGGATCGGCTCGTCGTTCTACTTCATCTGGCTCGATAATCACCTGGTGCCGCTCGCCAATCCGAAGCCTGGCGACGACGGGATCGCCGGCGAGCTGTGGTCAGTCCACGGCGGTGGCTTTTACAACTCGCGCAAATACCGGGTGGCACCCCCGGTGTTGCCGCCGACCCTGCATTGGTTCTACTGGGAGGCGTATACGACCTTCCTGTCGGGTTTCTTTCTGCTGTGCCTGTTGTATTACGCACAGGCGCAGATCTATCTCATAGATCCCGCCGTGGCGGCATTGTCGAAGCCCGCGGCCATTGCCATTGGCATTGCGTTCCTGGTCGGCGGCTGGGTCATCTACGACGCTCTGTGCCGGTCGCCGCTGGGGCGCAGGGGCGGCCTGATGGGCGCGGTGCTGGCGGTACTGTTGTCGGCTGCGGCGTGGGGTCTTTGCCATCTGTTCAGCGGCCGAGGGGCCTTCATGGAATTCGGTGCCATGCTGGGCACGATCATGGTGGCGAACGTGTTGTTCGTCATCATTCCCGGCCAGCGTGAGCTCGTGCGAGCCAAGCTCGCCGGCCGCGATCCGGATCCACGCCACGGGATAGCGGGAAAGCTGCGTTCCACTCACAACACCTATTTCACGCTGCCGGTGCTGTTCGTCATGATCAGCAACCACTACGCGATGACCTTCGGCGCGCGCTACAACTATCTTGTGCTCATTGCGATGTGTGTGGCCGGTGCTGCCATCCGCGTGTATTTCGTTGCGCGTCACAAAGCTTCTTTGAAGCAGGAGCGTGCTTCGCTGTTACCTGCGTTGGTGGGTGCTTTGACACTGGTTGGAGTGGCATTCGCCCTCAGCCCGAGGCAATCGGGGGTGGAGACGGACACTGCACTGCCTTCCTTTGCTCGCGTGCAGTCGATCGTTGCGCAGCGATGCTCTGGGTGTCACACCGCGCATCCCACTCAGCCCGGATTCGTGGCGCCCCCCAACGGGGTGCTCCTCGATACGCCCGAGAATATCCTGGCACACGCGGTCCAGATGCAGCAGCAAATCGCCAGCCGCGCCATGCCATTGGGCAACATCACTGGTATCACTGAACAGGAGCGAACGGAAATGCTGTCCTGGCTCGAACATGCCAACCTGCGCTGAAGCTCAAAATCGGCAGCGCGCGCATCGTGGCGCGATTCTGCATTTCCGGTCCGATCCCGGAGGTGCGGCCAGTCCCGATAGTTATGAATACTTCGAGGATGGTCTGCTGTTGGTGGACTCGGGCCGCGTGGTGGCGGTGGGACCCGCTCAAGACCTTCTGCCCGGAGCGCTCGGCCGTTTCGAAGTGGTGGAGCACGGCGGGCGCCTACTGCTGCCGGGGTTCATAGATACACACATTCATTACCCGCAGATTGATGTGATTGGCTCCGGTGGCCGAAATCTCCTCGATTGGCTCGAGAGATATACGTTCAAGGCGGAGCGCAAGTTCGCGGACGCAGCGCACGCCCGTGCGGCTGCTGACCACTTTCTCGACGAGCTGCTGCGTAACGGCACGACCACGGCAATGGTGTACTGCACGGTCCACAAGGCTTCCGCTCAGGCTTTTTTCCAGGCAGCGGAGCGGCGGCGCCTGCGGATGATCGCGGGCAAAATTCTCATGGATCGCAATTGCCCTGCGGACCTCCAGGATACCGCGCAAACGGGTGAGCTCGAGTCACGAGAGCTAATTGAAGAATGGCACGGGCGCGAGCGCTTGCTGTATGCCATTACGCCGCGTTCGGCGTTGACCTCTTCGGAAGCGCAACTCGCCAGCGCCGGGCGCCTGGCGCAGGAGTTTCCGCAGGTCTCGATTCAAACCCACGTGTCGGAGAATCTCGAGGAGATCGAGTGGGCGCGCAAACTGTTTCCCCACGCGCGCAGCTATTTGGATGTCTACGACCACTTCGGATTGGTGCGCGAGCGTGCGGTCTACGCCCATTGCATCCATTTCGATCAAACAGACCGGCAGAGAATGGCCCAATCTGGTGCGGCGGGGGCGTTCTGTCCCTCGTCCAACCTCTACTTGGGCAGTGGTCTGTTTGATATCGCGGCAACCGATTCGGCGGGTATGCGCTTCTCCATCGCCACCGATGTCGGCGGTGGGACGAGCTTCAGCATGCTGCGCACTCTGGGCGATGCCTACAAGGTTTCGCAGATGACCGGGCAACGTCTGACCGCACTGCGTGCGTTCTACCTGGCCACACTGGGAGCCGCTCGGGCGCTGGGCCTGGCGGATCGCATTGGGAGCTTCGCACTGGGGTCCGAGGCGGATTTCATTTCCCTGGACTTGCAGGCCACACCGCTGCTGGCTCGCAGGATGGCGTCTTCTCCAACCCTGGAGGAGAAGTTGCTGGTGCTGATGACTCTGGGTGATGACCGGGCGATTGCCGGGACCTATATTCTCGGTGAGAAATCATGAGCCTACCCAAACGCAAAGCACGGCAAGCTACCGCGGATCCCGGCCAGGTTTACGAGCGGATCTGGTCGGCCATCATGGATCACAGCCTGCCGCCGCAGACGCGGCTGGTCGAGGAGCGTTTGTGCGAGATCTTCGGCCTCGGCCGTACGCGCCTGCGCCAGGTCCTGCAGCGTCTGGCTCATGAGAATGTCGTGACACTGATGCCCAATCGCGGTGCCATGGTTTCCAGGCCGTCGGTGCGGGATGCGCGCGAGGTTTTTGGGGCTCGGCGGGTGCTGGAAACCGGTACGGTGAGCGGCTTTCTGGATTCCGCGACTCGCGAGGATCTCAAGCGCATTCATGCCCACCTCGCGCGTGAGAAAACGGCCTGGCGCGAGAATGACCGTCGCGCGGCCCTCAAGCTGTCCGGCGAGTTTCATCTGATAGTCGCCGAAGGGGCCGGCAATCGCATCTGTGTCAACATGTTGCGCGACCTGGTCTCACGCTCCTCGTTGATTATCGCGGTCTACCAGCCGCCCAACACGCCGCCGTGCCCGCCTGACGAGCACGAGCGACTCGTCGCCGCGCTCGAGAAGGGCGATCGTGGCGCCGTGGATCTCATGGTTCGCCATCTCGATCATGTCCTGGCCGACCTCAGGCTCGAAGATCCGGAAGAGAAGGCGGTGGATTTGAAGTCGGTGCTGGCCAGACCCGGCAGGCGTGCGTCGTGACTTCATCCGGCGTGCCATATCCCCGTGACCTCGTGGGCTACGGCCGGCGCCCGCCGCATGCGCAGTGGCCGAATGGTGCGCGCATCGCCCTGCAGTTCGTTTTGAATCACGAGGAGGGCGCTGAGAATAACGTGCTGCATGGGGATGCTGCCTCCGAGACCTTTCTGTCCGAGATCATCGGGGCGCAGGCATTTCCCATGCGCCATATGAGCATGGAGTCGCTCTTCGAATATGGTAGTCGTGCTGGGTTGTGGCGGGTGTTGCGTGTGTTTGAGCGGCGACGGTTGCCGCTGACTGTGTTTGCGGCTGCTGAAGCCTTGAGGCGCCACCCGGAAGCCGCAGCGGCCTATCGCGAGCTGGGGCATGAAGTTGCCGGGCACGGCCTGCGCTGGATCAGCTATCAACTCGTAGACGTCGACACTGAACGCGCTCATCTGGCCGAAGCAGTGGCGATCCTCCGGGATGTCATGGGTGCTGCGCCGCTGGGTTGGTACACGGGGCGTGACAGCCCGAATACGCGCCGTCTCGTGGTTCAGCATGGCGGGTTTTTGTATGACTCAGATTCGTACGCCGATGATCTGCCTTATTGGACTCAGGTCGCCGTTGGAGGCGGAGCGGGCGACGCCGGCGATGCCCCTGGCCCCGGTCTGTCTGTGCCGCATCTCGTTGTCCCTTACACGCTGGACAGCAACGACATGCGCTTTGCCAGCCCGCAGGGATTCAACTCGGGCACGCAATTCTTTGAATACCTGCGCGATGCGTTCGACACGCTGTACGCCGAAGGCGATCCGGCGAGTCTCAACGCTCCCAAGATGCTGTCCATCGGCTTGCATGCCAGGCTGATCGGCCGTCCCGGTCGCGTAGCGTCCCTGGAGCGGTTCCTGGATTACGCACAAAGCCACGAACATGTTTGGATCTGTCGTCGCGTGGATATTGCGCGTCATTGGATTGCGACGCACCCGTTCGCTTCGGCGCCAGCCGGCGGTGCTCCGTGATCTCACTGGACCAGCTCAACGCGGTGTCGGCCGCGCAGTTCGTTGCCGCCCTGGAATCTGTTTGGGAGCGGTCACCCTGGGTGCCCGAGCGGACGGCGGCATCGCGGCCCTTCCGCTCCGGTCTCGAATTGCACGCAGCGATGTGCGCTGTAGTTGGGAGTGCGAGCGTCGATGATCAGTTGAGCCTGATTCGCGCCCATCCTGAGCTGGCAGGGCGGGCGGCGATCCGCGGAGAGTTGACACCGGACTCGACGCGCGAGCAGCAGGGAGCGGGCCTCGACGCCTGCACCCCCGAAGAATTTGCGCGCCTGCAGAAGCTCAACACGGCGTATCGGGAGCGATTCGGGTTTCCATTCGTGTTGGCGGTGAAAGGGCACAATCGGGAGTCCATACTTCGCGAGCTGGAGCGCCGCGTCGCCCACGAGATGGGCGAGGAGCGGGCGACGGCGCTGCGCGAAATAGGGCGAATTGCGGCTTTTCGGCTCGAGGATCTCATTGAGGAGACGGCGGGCGGTTGGATCATTTCCAGGGCGGAGGCCCTGGCGCGCATCAGCGAGCGGGAGGACGCGCTGGTCTGCTCCTATCTGAGGCCAGCGCATCTGGCCACCGCAGCCCGCTTACGTGATTGGATGCTGGCGTGCGGGCTGATTGTTGAGATTGACGCGGTTGGCAATGTTATTGGCCGCTGGCCTGCGGCGCCGACCGGTGGTGCATCGGGGCCGGCGGGCGCGGCTGCCACCCTGCTGACCGGTTCCCACTACGACACCGTTGTAGATGCCGGCAAGTTCGATGGCCGCCTGGGCATTCTCCTGCCTCTTGCCGTGGTGCTGCATTTGCGTCGTGAAGGCATCCGACTCCCCTACACTCTGAAAATCATCGCATTCGCAGAGGAAGAAGGCGTTCGCTTCAAGTCCACCTTCCTGGGCAGTCGTGCCATCACCGGCCGCTTTGACTCTCAATTGCTCGACAGTGTGGATAGCGACGGTGTCAGCATGGGCGAGGCGTTGCGGAGTGCCGGCTTTGACCCCGATCCTACGAAAATTGCCGCGGCCGCGCTCGAAACAAGCAATCTGCTCGGCTTCGTTGAGGTGCACATCGAACAAGGTCCCGTGCTGCTCAAGGCCGACCTACCGCTGGGCGTGGTAACGTCGATTGCCGGAAGCATTCGCTCAGTAGTCTGCGTTGCAGGTGTCGCCGGTCACTCAGGAACTGTTCCGATGCAGTTGAGACATGACGCCGCAGCCGGTGCCGCGGAGATGGTCCTGGCTGTCGAGCGACGTTGCAGTGGTATTGCCGGTCTCGTTGGAACGGTTGGTCAACTGAGCGTGCCCGGAGGCGCAATCAATGTCATTCCCGGCCGGTGCGAGCTCAGCATCGACATCCGTGCTGACAAGGATTCGGTGCGGGATGCCGCATTCGCTGACGTTAGAACCGAATGCGAGCGCATCGCGACGCGTCGCCGGCTCACTCTCGATTGGCGCAAGGTGCTGGAAGCCAATTGTGTGCCATGCGCTCCCGTGATGCAGCAGCGCTGGGTGGACAGCATTCAGCGAGTGACCGGAGTCAATGCCCAGCTTTTACCGAGCGGGGCGGGTCACGACGCCATGGTCATGGCGGAAATGACCGATGTCGGCATGTTATTCGTGCGTTGTGGCAACGGTGGTATCAGCCATCATCCCCTGGAAACGTTGAGTGAAGCCGATGCCGACATCGCGGCTCGCGCGTTTCGCGATTTCCTACTGAATCTCATACCAATATGAACTACTCCAAGATTGCAGAGCGGGTCGACAGTGAGTTCGCGGGGGAATGTGAATTCCTCGCGGCCCTCGTTCGGATCGCAACCGACAACCCTCCTGGCGATTGCATCGCTCATGCCGAGCGGGCACAGGCGCTTCTGGAAACCCTCGGGTTTACGGTCGAGACGCATACACCGCCAGCGGCCACTGTGAAGGCCGCTGGCATGATCTCAGCGACCAACATCATCGTACGCCAGCGTTTCGGCACCGGTGGTCCATGCATTGCGCTGAATGCTCACGGTGACGTTGTGCCGCCCGGCTTGGGCTGGACCCAAGATCCTTATGGGGCGGCGGTAGTCGAGGACCCCGTGCATGGGCCAACCATGTACGGGCGTGGTGTGGCCGTCAGCAAATCGGATTTCGCAACTTACACGTACGCCTTGCTGGCGTTGCGACAGTTGGAAGCTGCCGATGCGAGCAAGCTCAACGGTTGTGTCGAGCTGCACTTCACATACGATGAGGAAGTAGGCGGAGAAATAGGTCCCCGCTGGTTGTTGGACCAAAAACTGAGTCGCCCCGATTTTGCGATTGGCGCCGGGTTTTCCTATTCGGTGACCACGGCGCACAACGGCTGTCTGCATCTGGAGGTCACGGTGAGGGGTCGGCAGGGTCATGCCGCCATGCCAGAGTCGGGAGTTGACGCCCTGGCTGCCGCCACGGGAATTCTGCAGGCCATATACGATTCGCGCGCGCAGTTGAAGATGCGCCGTTCCGCCGTTGCCGGCATCAATACCTCGACCATCAACGTAGGTTTGATCTCCGGAGGCATCAATACGAATGTGGTGCCGGATCGGGTCACTTTCCGGATCGATCGCAGAATCATTCCGGAAGAGAACCCGCAGCAGGCGCAAGACGAATTGCGGCAACTCATAGAGAAAGCGGCCGGCGCCTACAGCGGCATCAAGGTGGAAATCCGGCGGATCATGCTCGCCTTGCCGCTCATGCCCTTGCCGGGGGCCGAACGGCTGACTCAAGCGCTGCAGAAGCATGGCGAGAGGTTCTTTGGCGTGCCAATCGGACAACATGGCGTTCCGCTTTATACGGACGGGCGTCACTACTCCGAGTTCGGCATTCCAACGGTTCTCTACGGAGCCGGCCCACGGACACTCGCAGAGGCGAATGGTCACGGGGCCGACGAATGTCTGCGATTGAACGATCTTCGGCGGGCGACTGCGACTGTTGCCTGCACGCTTGCCGATTTGTTGTCCGGTTCTTGAGGAGAGACCTTTTGAGATTCGTCATTGCGTTCGTGTTGCTGTTCGGGCCGTTCGGTGTCGCCGGCGCTGCGGAGCGCTGGTTCGAGGAACTGAAAGCGACAGCTACGCCGGCCCAGCTCTACACGTTCCTGTATGCCCTGCCCAAGGGAGGGGATCTGCACAACCATCTCGGTGGCGCGGCGCGGCCCGAGTGGCTATGGGATGCGGCGCTTGCTCAGCAGGCGCGAGGCTACATCTATTACACGAAAGTCAGGATTCAGAATTGCATTGATCACGAGACCAATGAGTTCGGCGTCGCTCCTTACTTGCTGCTGTTCCGCAACGTGCAGGCTTCCGACTACGAAAAGCTGGATGCCTGCCAGCGATCCGAGTTCAAACGGCTGCAGGATCTGGATGCGCACGAGCGGGTGGCCTGGCTCTCCAGTCTGAAACTCGACGCATCCTACGAAGGGCGCGACGAATTCTTCGAAGCGCTGTGGCGGCGTATCGACGCATTGTTGCAGAACCCGTACCTGACCAACGACATCCTCTACAAGAACATGGAGGCCTTTGGCAAAGAGGGGCTGATGTACCTGGAGACCCAGACAGGGCTCGAACATTTCCGCAAGCCGGATGGTTCGGCTTTTACGCGGGACGAGGCAGCGGCGCTATATAGGACGGAGCTTGCCAGCAAGGAGGCCAAGGCCACGGGCGTCGAAGTCCGTTTCCAGAATGCCCTGCTGCGGTTTACGCCGGATGCGGAGCAGCAGTTGCGAGAGCTGTATGCCATAACCGATCACTATCGCGATCTGTATGTGGGCATCAACATGGTCGGTCGCGAGGACAATGGCAAGGGATATCCGCTGCGCTTCCTGCCGGTGCTGCGGGAGCTGCGGCATCACTATCCTGACATCAATCTATCCATTCACGCTGGTGAGACCGACGAGCCGGACTATCACATTCGCGACACGCTGCTGCTCGGCGCGCAACGTATCGGACATGGCGTGAATTTGATTCGGGACCCCGAGACCCTGGTGCTCATGCGCAATGGCCCGTATCTCGTGGAGATCAATCTCATCAGCAACCTCGTCCTGGAGTACGTGAAGGACTTCTCGGAGCACCCGTTTCCGGAATACCTGCGTATCGGCGTTCCGGTCGCTCTGTCGACCGACGACCGTGGCATGTGGGACGCCAACATGACGGATGAGTATTTCGTCGCCGTGCGCGAGTTCAATCTTTCGTGGGAGGAGATGGTCGGGCTCGGGCGCAATTCACTTTCGCACTCATTCCTGGATGCGGCAACGAAGCAGCGGCTGCTGGCAGAGTACGACCGGCGCGTCAGCAATTTCGCGCACCAGTTCCAGGCGCACGGTTGGCAGTCACTACGCGACGTCAAGCCGGTGAGCTACAACTTCACGTGCAATCACTACCAACTGTGCATTCGATAGGTCGGCCATTTCTTGACAATCTCATCGACGACCGCGGAGCCGACCCTGTAAGCAGACTCTACTGAGGCCTCCAGCCCCGAGTAGCCTGCATTCTCATTCTGCATGTTCTGGGCTGCGGTGACGCCCGGCGGCGGCATTGAGTAATTGCTCGCGGTGCGTAGTACCAGCACGCGATCCTTGTTTACCTTGCCCGTGGGGTGCAGGTACGTGAGTGCCACCAGGGTGCCGCTGTCCTCCATTGCCGTGGTCACGAAGTTGCCTTCGTTGTGCGTCCAACGGCTTACCCAACTGTTTGCCCAGTCGTTGAGCAGCTTCCCGTGCCAGAACGTCATTGACGCCAGGTTGTCGCCTTTGAGAACGAATGGCGGCTTCTGCGCATTGGGAAAACCCTTGTACCGGGCGCGCGAGCGCTGCAGCGAAGGGCTGTCTCCAAGGTCGATGGTGTGCGTGAGCTGATAGGCCCATTCCACCAGGGCAGGGTTGAGTTTGAACACCTGTCCCGGGGCCGGCTTGGCCTTGGGATCCTTGGGGCCTTGCGAGTCGAGAGGGAAATATCCCGACGCCCAGTCAGGAGGGATTTCCCGCGCGTCAATCTCATGGGCCAGATCACCATCGACCACATAGTTCGCCCAGGCGGCGGAGCCAATCGAGGCGTCCTGTGGATCGACCCCTGCGATGCCCGCCACCACCCAATAGGCGTGCGACAGATCGAATCGCGGATCCAGTCCCAACTCCATGACGGCGGTTGCCGAGTTCGCGGTCCCTTCACCGGTCAGCATTCCGAGCACACCGGTCTGCTCGTTGAAGAACAGGTCGTGGTAGTGGGCAAACGCAAACCGCTTGTCGAGTTTCTGGCGCTCGTGCCACAACTGGAACTCGCCGGCCTTGTCGCCGGAGTCGGCGCCGATCTCGAACATGGTCACAACGACAACTTTGACTTCAATGGGTTTGACTTCGGCGGCCGTGACCTGCGCGCTCCAGGCGAAGCAGGCCCCGGCGACGGCGGCGGCTGCAGTGGCTAAGCGGTTTGTGTTCCCCATGATCAAAACTTGTGCCCCAATTGCAGCAGCCAGTTGCGCGGCAGCTCCGGCAGCACGACGGACTCTCCGAACAGATCCGGGAAGTTGGAGCGGAAGTAACGCTCGTTGGTCAGGTTCTTACCCTCGAGCCCCACTTTCCACTTGTCGTTCTCGTAGTGAATGCCGACGTTCAGCAGCGTGTAGGCGGGCAATTTGATCACCTTCGAGAATCCGGAGAAGGTCGAGTCCACGTGGGTGACACCGATGGTCCCCGTGATTCCCTTGAGGGCGCCATTCATCATGTCCCCGACGACATCGTCCAGGCTGAATATACCGTTGACGCTGAACAGATTCTCGGGAATTCCCGCCTTACGCGCGGCATCATCCGAGGGGGCCAGAAAGACCGCTCCCACGGCGCCGCCATACATCAGGGATGGATCCACCCCCTTCAGATCGCCGGCTCCCACGAAGGCGAACTGGCCGTTCTCTCCTTGCGCGGTCACATTGATGACCTTCAGGTTGGTGTAGGCGCCCGTCAGTGTGATGATCGGATTGACGACCCACCGTGTTTCGAACTCATAGCCGGTGGACTTGGTGCTGTTGTTGCTCACCTCGTCCTGGGCATTGAAGTCCACGCGCCGCTGGTCGAAATAGTCCACGGCTACGTACATGTGCCCGTCGAGGAAGCTGCCCTTCACGCCGTATTCATTCAACCTGGAGGGGGCCACCGAGTTATGGGCTGCCGCCAGGAACGGCTCGACCTGTCCACCTTCTCCGGTAGTCAGCGTCGCTTCCCTGGCAATGGTCACGTAGGGTCGGATGCCGAAGGGCAGTTGGTAGGAGACACTGGCCGACCAGGATCCCTTGGACACTTTGTCATGCGCCTGCAGTCCGGGCGTCGTGCCGGAGTCCGGCCGGGAGTATGAGGTGATGAACATGTGGTCGAAGCGGCCGCCACCCAGGAAATTCAGGCGGTCGAAAAAGGTTATATCCATCAGGGCGGCGAATGACGAGTCGGTGTAGGAGCCCTTGGCGTGATCCGACCAGACGCCGATGCCGCGCGTCGCGAGCGATCGGGCATCAATGGGCGAGCTTGCCTGGGTGATGTCCCGGCGGTCGAAGAACTCGCCGAAGAAATCATCGCCGGTGTCGAAGTCCTGGTGCCGCACTTGCGGGCCGACCTGGAAATTCGCCTTGATGTTCTCACCGAACGTGGTGCCGTAGGTGAGAGTGAGCTGATCCTCGAATGCCCAGGTATGAGCTTCCTGCGAGAACCCGTAGGCATTCTCGTTGAGATTGTTCAACTGCTCGTAGAAGCTCTTGTTGACAATCTTCATCTTGTCACTGGGCTCGTAGATCATGTCGAAGTAGAGCGTCGTAACCCCGTCCGTGAGCTTATCGGTCGGGGCCACGAGCACCTGGCTGCCGTTGATGTGAGTGGTACCCGGATTCAACAGGTGCAGGTTCGGATTGGACAGGGCGCCTTGAATATCCGCGACGCTTGCCGTCGGCGGATTGAATATGAAATTGACGTCGGTGCCGAGACCCGCGGCGCCGGACTCGGCCAGGTCCAGCAGCCCGTTGCCGTTGGCATCCAGATTGCTCGGGCTGCCGGTGATATACGTGCCATTGTTGATCAGCGACTGAGTGAGCCGGTTCCAGCCGGCCACCTGGTTGCCGTCGAAGTCCTGGTACATGCCGCCCATTTCCGTGCGGAAATGCTCGCTGAAGTCGATGTTGTACGAGGCCTGGAAGATGGCCTGCCTGGTCGAGGTATTCTGGTAGTAGCTGCCTGAATTCTCGAACTCGCCATACACGTAGTAGCCGGAAGGGTGACCGAATGTCGAGGCCGGGCCGCCGACTTCGGCGTGCAGGGTCTTCTGGTCCCAGCTTCCCGTGGTGACACCGATCTCACCCTTCGATTCCTTCATGTAGGAGCCGGTTTCGGCGCGCGCGGATTTGGGCTCGAAGTTGAGGTAACCACCGACCTTGGAGGGGCCGAAGATCGGGGAGGCCGGTCCGCGCACCACGTCGATACGGTCGCTGGCGGCGATCGCCTGCGGGTAGTTGCCCGGATTCTCGATGCGCCGTACGCCGCGGAAATAGTTCTCGCCGGCGGTGCCGCGGATGTCGAGCGAGCCTGCGACGCCGAAGAACGACTGTGTGAAGGATCCCGGGGTCAGCGCCACGAGGTCGTTGATATCCGTAATGTTGACGCGGTCCAACATCTCGGCGCTGATCGAAGTCAGCGAGCGGGGTGTCTCAATGATGGTCTTGCCGAAGCCGAACACCGATTCGTTCGGGTCCGTCGGCAACACTTTGAGTTTGTCCGCCGAAACCTGCACCGTCTCCAGAGTGTCAGCCGCCGCGGTCGCTTCCGGGCCATCTGCCGCCAGGATCGGCGGTGCAACACCCATTCCCACACCTGACATCAAAAGGAAAAACGTACGAAAGCCCAGAGCGGCCCGTGTGCGCTTCATTATTGTCCTCCCCGCGTTTTTGATCGCAATCTTGTAGGCTTTCCGGGTGCAAGAATCATGCGCACCACATTGCGTGTGAGCGCATGCCAGGGCGTATGTCGCGTGCCAAGGGGTATGTTATTAATAAAACTGTAATTTTTTGTGTGGCTACGCAGCCCGGCGCGATATGCTGTGGGACTGATGCGCGGATACCACGCACCAAAGCTGTACGCAGTCTGCCCCGTTTTTGTACACAATCCGGTTACTGAATCAGTCGGCCGCGGCGTTCCGCGACACCAATGGTTGCGGTGATTCCGGAGTTGAATGCCAGGAAGTCGCTTTCAATTCCATCGCTGAAGATCACGCCGTGCTCGGGCATCCGTGACACGATTGCGAGCGGGCGTTCGGCATTCGTGGTGCCAAAGACGAGCGATGCCTGCGTGGCAATGCTTGGAAACGGTTCGCGGACCGCAAAGCGCAGGAACTTTGCGTTCCAGGGCGTCGATTGCAACCCGGTCATGTTCATGCCCGCCCCGAAGTTTGCGGCAACGGCCAGTGACCCAGTGACAATACTCTTGATCCACGCAGTAGACCCCAGGCCCGTGGAGACGATGATACCGCTCGAGGACTGCACCTCGGACCTTGATCCCAGTCGCAGCTCATAGCGTGCCGAAGTGTGTGACTTCTGCCCGATGAACAGGTCATTCACTGCGTAGAGGCTCTGACCGTCTGACAGTGTTGCCTTGGCCATGGTGACTTCGTTCGCCTTGCGACGATTCGCGAGAACCTCCGCAAGGATGGTCGCCACATCTGGCGGTTGGAACGGCAAGAGCACGCCGTCGTAGCGCTTTGGGTCGGGATTGACGCCGATCAGCGGCTGCCCGTCCAGATATTTGAGCGTATTTGCTACGACACCGTCCTGTCCCAATGCAACCACGACGTCGTCCGGTGCAAAGAGATACGTTGGCAGGAAACTCCGATCCAGGAGCTGCACCCGGACACAAGAGGAGAGAGCCTCTTCTACTACGCGGCGGGCGGCAAGATAACTGGCATGCTCCGCCGCGTAGTCCGAGAAATCGGCACCCAGGTGTTCGACGTAGAATTTCGCTTGTTCCATGGTGTGAAACCGCGCAATCAACTCTTCGAGTCGCGTATGACGCGTCACGAACACCACTTTTCGGTCACTTGCCACGGGGCACCTCCGTCCGGGCCGGTGCGGCCAGGAGTGTCTGCAGCAGATCCGGCGAGAGATTCAGCTGTCCGATGCGTTCCGCCCGCTCAGCAAGCCCACCGAAGGCCTGCGCAATCAACTGCCGGGGCTCCATTCCAACCGACGCCAGCGCCTGAATGAGACGCGGATCGGCGTGTTGCAGCGCCTTGACACTGGCTTCGATCCGGAAGGCTTCGGCTTCGGCGGAGGTCCTGGAATTTGCGGCGCTGGCGTGCACGAGCTGTTTGCGCTGCTCTTCCAGCTGGATGTTGGCAGTGAGCTCAGCTTCCCGCAGCTGCGCTTTGCGTTGTTGGACTGAAGCCTCCGCATCCATTTGCGTTTCGCGGATGGTCCGTTTCTTCTGCTCTACGGCCACTTCAGTGTCGAGCTCGCTTTCCTTGATGGCCCGCTCGTTCTCAACGGCTGCGTTGCGTCGTGCGTAGATTGCGCCGTCGGCCTCCAGAAGAATGGCTTCGCGCGCTTTCGCTTCCAGCGCTCGCGCTGTCTCCGGTGTTGGCTTGATGGCGAGAATGGCCAGGCCTTGGATTTCCACGCCTAGAGCTGCCAGTTCGCCACTTACACGTAGCTCCTGAAGGACTTTGGCTGCGAAAGTTCCGGAGGAGCGAATGGCCTCGGTGAGTGGATTGGCGTGGATGAGGCGTTGGATCGCCACCTGGGCGACCGCGACAATTCGCTCGCGCAATTTCTCGGGGTCGTCGCTTTCGTAGCCTTTTCCATTGCCATTGAGCGCGAAGTTGAGGCTGCGGGCGGTGCGCTCCGGGTCAGCGATCCGATAGGACAATTGTCCCTGCACGGACACGCTCTGAAAGTCGCTGGTGACCTTCTCGAATATGAAGGGCACTTCACGGCTCTCAATCGGTACTGCGACCAGGCTCGTGGTCGGAGCGTAGTAGAGGAAGGCGAGCCCCGTGCCCTGGCGGACGACGCGGCCCCCGCGAAAGGCAATCAAATGGGTGGTCGGGTTTGATTTGACGAACTTGAGTCCGAACATACGTACTCCCTGTTTGTAATTGGGCAAGTGCCACTAAGTAATTGGTATAGTCCCACTAAGTGGGATGGGTGTCAACGGGGCGGTGACGCGGGCGTCACGGGGGTGGCGCGGTCGCGCTCCCACGAGATGTATTGCACACAATTTAATTGTGTGTGATATTAATCGCATGAATCCGAGTACCGATGTCGATGAAAGGCTGCGCCTGGATTCCCAGTTGTGCTTTCCTCTCTATGCGGCGGCCAATGCCGTCAGCCGTGCCTACCGCCCCTTGCTCGAGCCCCTCGGGCTGACCTATCCGCAATACCTGGTCATGCTGGTGCTCTGGGAATCCGCACCGCTGTCAGTTGGAGAGGTAGGGGAGCGACTGCTGCTCGACAGCGGGACACTGACTCCTCTTTTGAAGCGGCTCGAGTCGGCGGGGTTGGTGCAGCGTCAGCGTGACGCCGACGACGAGCGTCGTGTTGTCGTCGACCTCACGCCAGCCGGACACCGACTCAAAGAAAAGGCGCGTGCAGTGCCGGAAGCGCTGGCCTGCCGTGTATTGATTGCGCCAAACGATGCCAGGCGTCTACGACAGGATCTGAAGGCCTTGCTTGCTGCGCTCAACAGCGACGCGAGCGACGTCGGCTCCACTCTCACAAGGAAGAAGGCTAATTCAAAATGAGCACCTTATCCGACCTCAGTGTGACCACCCTTGAAGGTGAAACGCGTAAGTTGGGGAGCTTTCTTGGCAAGGCGACACTGATTGTCAACGTCGCCAGCAAGTGTGGCTTCACGCCCCAATACACCGGGCTCGAGGCCCTGTATCGCGAGTTCAAGGAGCGCGGCCTCATGATCCTGGGCTTTCCCTGCGACCAGTTCGGCCACCAGGAGCCCGGGGATGCGGCGGAAATCAGAAATTTCTGCTCCCTGAACTACGAGGTTTCCTTCCCCCTGTTCGCCAAGATCGACGTGAACGGAGCCAACACCCACCCGGTGTACCGCGAGATCAAAGCGGCTGCGCCCGGAATTTTCGGCACCCAGAAGGTGAAGTGGAATTTCACCAAGTTTCTGCTCGATGCCCAGGGAAACGTGGTGAAGCGGTATGCGCCTCTCACGAAGCCCGAGGTTCTGACTGCTGAAATCGCTGCCGTGCTAGCAAAGTAGACCGCAGGTTCATGAAGGGGCGCTCTACACCGACGTGAAGCGCCCATGCGGCGGCAAGGGAGACCGCAATGCCCGCGAGGAAGGCGAGATTTCCCTCAACGTTGATTTCGAAGCTCGAGAGCATCGTCTGCGTGATGTAAAGCGTGATCTTGTGGATCAGGTACAGGGAGTACGACACGGTCGCCAGGAATGCGGTCGGCCTGAAGGCGAACCGGTAAAGAAAGCTCCCAGGGCTGACGGCTGCTACCAGGATGAGTCCGAAGCCGAGGCTGATCAACGGAAACGAGAGGACCGTGGAAGCCCACGACAATCGGTCGGCGCACATCTCGTGCGCGACCAGAATCAACACCAGTCCCAGGACCAGAAGAACATGAGGCCGCTGCGTGAGTTGTCGCCAGCGGCTTGGCGAAAAGGTCTGGGTTGCGGCGGCACAAACCCCCACGAGCAAGCCATCCAGCCGTCCCCAGGTGGGATAGTAGATCCACTTGTACCAATCCACGTAATCGACTACCAGGTTGTTCCAGCAGTAAATGCGGATTGCGATGCCGCCTAAGAACACCGCCGCGGCGATCCATAGCGCCGCGCCGGGCGTCCGCCATGCGGATAGCAATACGACCAACATCGGAAACACCAGGTAGAAGTGCTCCTCGACACACAACGACCAGGCATGTGAAAAGGCTCTGCCGAGAGGTCCTTCGAAGCCCAGGTTCTCAGTGAAGGTCAGGAATTTCCACAAGGGTTGGATACCCGTGGTCTCGCGCAGGGCGGGCAGCGCGAAATACAGCGTAAGAACCAGCAGGTAGGCGGGGATGATCCGGAAGAACCGCTTGAGGTAGAACTCGGGGATCGAAACCGGCTGTCCGTTGGCCAGTGATCGCAGCAACTGTCCGCCGATCAGGTATCCGCTGAGGACGAAGAACAGGTCTACGCCCGTCCAGCCGAAGCGACCGATGTCCTCCAGCCATTTGGGGTGAGCGAACAGAGAGGAGTAGTGATTGAGAAAGACGTAGCCGATCGCAACTGCACGCAGATGATCCAGCCCATTCAGCCGTTGTTGGCTCACCCAGAATGCCTTCCGTGTTTGTCATACGCTTATCTGCCGAGTTTACATGAATTGCCACGCGAACCCTGAGGCCACGCGCTGCACGCGGCCAACGGATGAGCCGGCGAAGTGTGCGGACAGGAGCGAGTGAGCCCCTATCCGCGCACTGATCGCCTTGCGACCTATTCGCGTTGCAACTGCGCGACCTTCACCCAATCACTTTCAGGCTTGAGTACGGCAATGACATAGAGTCCGTCTTCCTTCTTGAGAGTAGAAGCGTGGCCGGTATTGAGCGCGCCCGTGATCTGCTCGGGTGTGAGCTTGTAGAGACCACCCGACGCAGCATCCACGGCCAATCCAATCAATCCGCCGAAGGCAATATTGCCCCAGACCCAGCCGCTGACACTGTGGGTCAGGGTTGTTTCGAATGGCTGATAGCCGGCCAGCTGTATCCTGACTATATGATCTTGTTTGCGTTTGACTTTGACGACGACAGGTGTAATACCTTTGTCGATATCGTCGATTGTCACGGCTGCGCCGGTTGGATTACTCGATATACCCACTTCCTGGCCGGTGCCGTGAATGATGGTAGCGCAGCCGGACAGCGCGAGAGCTGTCAATCCGCAGGCCGCGGTAGCAGTGCGCAGACGAGTTAGTACGCTTGCAGTTTTTGTGTCCATGGACCCTCCGTAATCCTTGATATTGATCCTGGCTATTCTCGTGGCAGGCGCAGATGTTACGGAGTGTCATCCGTCACAAGACGGCGCTCGCAAGTTGCAATGGCATTGCGCCCCAACGCGGTTCCAGCGAATTTGAACCCAATCGCGCGGCTCAAGGATCGGCGGGCATGGCCCGCAATAGCACCTGCCACAGGCAGTTCAGCTCCGTCGCCAGGTGGCTGCTGACAAAGCCGTGTAGCACGAGCAGCTCGAGTTGAGTCAGTGACTCGAACCGGATTCCATGGAACAGCACATCCGGATGGTCGCGATCGCTGGCTCCGAACGCCCCGACCACAACTGCCTGCAGGCTCAATTCGAAAGGTGTGTCGAACAGCTCGAGCTTCATGGCAATCCGGATCGGCTGGCCCCGTTCGAGCACCACTGTGGTTTCTGTGGCGATCCGCCCTCCACCGAGGCTGAGGTCGACCAACAGGCAAGGTGCGGATGCGTGCGATTCAAGGGCTGCGTTTACCAACACCGCGACGCGGCTTCGGTCGCGCACCTTGCGTCGCTCAACTCTGATCGGCGCGCCCAGATGTAAATGGGGGTACGGCTCGAAAGCAACCTTGAGAATTGTTGTGGAGAAACGGAAAGCCGAAGTGAGTTGGAACGTCCGGCACAGCCATAGCTGGCCCGGGGTCACAACCACGAGTGCTCCGTCGGATCTGACAGGCGCGTCGACGACGATTGCATTGTCACGTACACCGATTACGTGAGTGCGATAGGCTTCGGTGGTAGTGCCGTCGCGGGCCATGGTCAACGCGAAGCGCCGGCTTGGACCGGCGGTTCGGTATGCTTTTTGAAGAACCCCCAGCGGACTGACGGGCGGCGTAACGACTGCTTTGTAGATGTCTCTGGAAACCCTGTCACCGCCTTGAAAGGCACCGCGATGGGTGCCGTTCTTCAACAGAATTTGACGGGTATTCTCCGTCCGCACGACGCGTCCCGCCGCGAGTAACAACTTGCCTTCAGCGCTGAAAATGGAAAACGGCAACGCCTTGCCGACGACAATCTGTTCGGTCTCCCGTAGCGGTGCGTTGAGGCTCATGCCAGCGAGCTTATCGGAAGAGTCCCCAGCGTCCTGAGGCACTGGATCACGGTCGGGACTTTGGTCGTTCTGTATGTGATCCTAACTCGAGACCTTGGGCGTGCGACCTTTGGCTAGTGCCCAAAGCAGAACACCAACAACGGTGCACCAGGTGAACCAGGCTGCAAAGAGCGACCGCTTGATCAAGCCGTACACGGGCTTCATGTGTTCCCAAAGGGCGCCGTGTCGATCAATGGAGGTCAGGTTCAGCGCCAGGGTGATCCAGACCAGGCCGAACATGATCCAGGAGACGGACACAATCCGCCGGGCCCGCGGATCGTTTCGCCAACCCAACGCCAGGGCCAGGGGCGCCTGATAGCCGATCAGCTCGGACTGCCCGAAGACATTGTGTAATGGATGAGGAAAGGGGAAGAGCCCTACGCCTGCCGCGGACACGGCCATGCAAGCAATCAGGAGCGCAGCGGCCTGACCATGGCCGGCTTTCATCGAAGCGGAGCGGACACCCGCGGCGAACACCAACAGGCAGGCGGCAACACCACACAGCATAAGTGTGAATGCGAGCCGGACGGGTGAGTCCATCTCGCCGATCTCACTGACCGTCTGACTGACATGGCTGTAGCCCGGAACGAAGGCGGCCAGGCAGACAATGCCGAGTGTCAGGATGGCGGCGGCCAGCGGGCCGAACAGTAACCGCGCGTTCAAATTTCGTTATTGCGGGCAAAGCGCGCAATATGATCGGCCGCGCGGAACGCCAACGCCTGTATGGTCATGGTTGGCTGACCGCGTCCCGATGTAACAAAGCTGCTGCCATCGCAAAGGAACAGGTTTGGTACGTCATGCGTGCGGTGGTAGCGATCGACCACCGAGCTCTTGGGGTCGTTCCCCATGCGACAGGTGCCGAGCAGGTGAAAGCCGATTGAGTTGTCGACCGTCGGCAGTACCCAGGTCTTGCGCGCACCGGCCGCGTCGAGGATTTCCTGGGCGCGTGCCTGGAGGAAGCGCGAAATTGCCAGATCGTCTGGATGATCCCGGTAGGTGGAGCGCATGGCGGGCACGCCCCAGGCGTCTTTGAGCTCGGGATCGATACTGACGCTGTTGCTCTCCACGGGCAGCGATGTCGTGTGGCACTCCGCAATCATTGAACGGGGAAAGTCCCGCAAGCTGGCTTTGAAACCGGCGCCCCACGCGGGCTGTTGTGGCGTTGCGCCCAGTGCCCACAGCGCCGGCGCAGGACCCAGACGCCCGTCTATGCCTCCGCCGCCATAAAATCCGCGCTTGGGATCCGAGTTATAGAAGTCGTGCACGATCCGCGTGACCTGCACGCTCTTGTATTCGTTCAACTCGTGCTCGAAGGATGCGCCTACATCACCGCCGCAGTTGAACATGAGGTATTTGCCGACAAAGCCGCTCGAGTTGGCGAGGCCGTTGGGAAAACGCGAGTCCGCGGAGTTCAACAGCAAACGCGCGGTTTCGGCTCCATTTGCCGATACGACCAACGCGCGCGCCTTCTGGAAGTGCTCGTGTTTGTTGCGGTCGTAGTAGGCCACCCCCGTGGCTCGGCCGCGCTTGTCGGTCCGGATCCGGAATACGTAGCTTTCGGCGCGAATCTCGCAGCGCCCGGTGGCCTCGGCCTCGGGAATCATGTTGAAAAGGGTCGACGATTTGGCCATCACCTCGCAGCCGTAGCCGAGGCAGAAGCCGCAGTTCACGCAGGCTGGGCGACCTCGGAACGGTTGGGACGCGATCGCCATGGGTGCCGGAAACGGGTGCAAACCGAGCTTGCGGGCACCGCGTTCCAACAAGACACCGGAAGACTTCACCGGCAACGGTGGCATGGGATAGGGTTTTGTGCGCGGCGGGTCGAAGGGGCTTGCCCCGGCGAGGCCCGATACGCCGATTTCCCATTCAACCTTCGTGTAGTAAGGTTCCAGCTCCGCATATTCGATGGGCCAGTCCGCGAAGCCTGTGCCGGAAATTTCACCGAGCACGCTACGCTCGTGGAAATCGATCTCATGGAAGCGCCAGAAGTTCGCGGTGTAGTGCACGCTGCTCCCACCAACCATACGTGCGTATATCAAGGAGTTCGCGTCGCGGGTCCGCGTGGCCTTGGTGGAGGGGTCATTGCGGAAGGTCTGCGGATTGTCCTTTGGATTGTTGATGAGACCATTCGCGAACCAGTAGTCGAGCTCGTCGTGCTTGAAATCCGCCGGCGACCGACGTGGCCCTTGTTCGAGCACCACCACATCGAAACCCGATTGCGACAGCTCGCGGGCGAGCACCCCGCCCGCGGCGCCTGAGCCGACAATGACGAAGTCGACCTCGTCCGAGTCTTTGAATTGACGCGTGCTCATTCTTTGCTTTTTGTGTTGTAGGGCACAAAGCCGGGATAGTCTCGGTCGTAGTAGCCGAATGGCGGGCTGAAGACGTGCTCGTCAGTGAAGCCGATGACCTTCCAACCGATGCCATCGCGATTACCGCCGTAGCGGGGGGAGGCGAGGAATCCCACAATGGTGAGAAACCGCGTCGTCATGAAGAAGCGGGTGGTTTCGATAGTACTCAGGTACCGGATCTGCCGATCGGCCGGGAGGTCGGCAAATCGTTTGCCCGGGGCCGTTTTGCCGGCGGCCGCCGCGAATTCGGTGTAGTCAGCCAGAAACTCGGGTCGATGCTCGGCATAAAATCCGCTGAGCGACTGATCGATGAAATACACCACGCCCGCTTCACGTGCGCCGGGATCCTGGTCAGTCGGAATGATCTGGGCGCTGACGGCCTCGATGTCGCGGGCCTGTTCTGCAGTGAGGGTCTTCAGTGTCTGTGCGCCGGCGGGGGAGGCGGCGTGAGCATGCGCGTGAGTGGCCGCAGCCGAAATCGCCGGCCAGTTGAGTGTGAGCCAACCCGCTCCGAGCACCTGGCCCGAAGAAGCAAGAAACGACCGACGGCCGTTATCCATGAGGTAGCCTTAATTATTGGGCGCGGAGCGCATTGCCCGCCGTGCCGGTGTCCGGCAACGACCTCGAAATAGTGCACCCCTCACGGGGCGGATGTCACGCTAGAATTTTTGACCCCGCATCAGCCGGCGCACTCGGTGGACCAGGCGTTTGAGTGGCGGCAGCGCGGCCAGCTCGCGCGCATCGCGAGCAGTGCTTTTCTCCAGGTTCCATGGATAGTCGCGCATGAACAGGCGATGTCGGCGGGCTTTCACCGTGTAACCCAGAATGTAGGCGCGCCGAGGTTGATTGCTGGAGTTGACGCCGGCTGCATGCAGTGTGCGGGAATGATGAATCACTGCACCGCCCGCGGGCACCGGCACCGCGACGCAATGCGTAAGGTCAGGCGGGTTGACCGTCTCCAGGAAGTGGATGCTCGGATCGTTGCCGGGACTGCGGTGCGGATACAGCGGTCCGTGATTGCTGCCGCGGATATATTGCATGCAGCCACTTTCGAGGGTGGCGTCCTGCAGCGGCATCCAGATGGAGATCGACTCGAGGAAACCGGAACCGCGGCGCCGGAATGCCTCATCCTGGTGCCAGGGGGTTGCCGGGCCGTTGAATGCCGGTTTGTTGATGGCGTGTTCCAGAAAATGCTGGAGCTTCGGTCCTAACAGTTGGCGCGCGATCGAGCCGGCGTTGGCGTAGAGCTGGGTGGTCCGGAGCGCCGGTGCATACCGGGACGGCCACAGCAATTGGGGTAACAACAGTTCCTTGCCCGAGTCGTCGCGGCGGACCAGATCGAATTGATCCCCCGCCTCCCAGCCGCGGCGCTCCGCGAACAGCGGATCGTAGAGGGAGCGGATGAATGCCATCTCGTCGGGTGTCGTGAGCTTGTCGACGAGCAGGTAACCGTCCCGACGGAAGTCCGCGATTTGAGCCTCGCTGAGCTGGAGCATGGGAAAAGCGTAACTGCCTGATGGGACAACCGACATACGTAGATTCCGACCTTTCTTGCAGGCTCGGTGAGCTGTTTTGCGCAGGCATTGCGTCTGTCTGGGTACGGGAGGTACCGGCAGGGCACATCGCTCAAACCGCGCCCTCCCTGACTCAACCGGGAGAAACCCAATGAAATGCCATACGACCCTGATGCCCGCCCTGGGCGCCCTGTTTGCCCTGTCGGCCACGACCGGCTGGGCCTCGGAATTGCCGGAGGTGATTGTCAAAGCGCGTGTACCCCAGACAGCCGCCGCCCGTGCGTCTGCCGATCTGATCGCCCGCGCCGAGCATGCATTGAGCACCTACGCTGCCACATGCGCTTCCGGCGCATGGCACGCCGCGAGCGCCAGCCGTGCAACGACCGAAGATCTGCGCGTCGAGTACCCGCTGACCGAGCGTGGGACGTACATGAGCATCGACGGCACGGACTCGTTCGCGAACTGCGCGGCTATCAGCGGTAACGTCGGGCAGGTCGCGAATTTGTGGATCTTCCCGACCAACGACGCCGAGGCGGTTTTCGTTCAGTACGAAGTGCGGACATCGTCCAATGCGGCCCCAGAGCGACAGCTCGCTCTCGTCGAAATGCGTGGTGAACGCATCTCCCGCATTGTCAGCTTCGCCGCCCAGCCGGTTGCTCTCGTTGTTGCCACTTCGCCGACCAACGCACCTCTGTCGGAGCACCGGAAGTAGCCGTGGCCAGGGGGCAGAGTGTGGCGCGTGCCGGCGGAGAGGTAAGATGGGAGGATGACCTCAAATCTACCGAGCGGCGAGCCAATAACAGAAGTTCTCAACCGTGCGCTGGGCGGCGATCGCTCGGCGCACGAGGACATCTACCGCCTCCTCTATGCAGAGCTGTTAAAGCTGGCTCGTGGACAGTTGTCTCAGTCGGATGTGTCGTTGAATCCGGCGGCGCTTGTCAACGAGGCGTACATACGCTTGCTCAAACGGGATTCCAATCCCATGCGGGATCGGCGTGCATTCTATGCATACGCATCGCAGGCAATGCGCAGTGTGCTTGTCGACTATGTACGCGAGCGCAATGCCGACAAGCGGGGTGGCGGTCAACGGCCGTTGACGCTCTCGACGGGGATCTCCGAGGGGTTTTCCGATGCAGACGACTTCTCACGTCTCAACGAAGCCTTGCTCGAACTTCAGAGCGCGGATGAGCGCTGCTTCCGGGTAGTGGAAATGCGTTACTTCGGCGGAATGACGGAAGAGGACATTGCGGCACAACTGGACATCTCGCTGGCCACCGTGAAACGGGACTGGCGCAAGGCACGGGCATTCCTGTTCGATCAACTGCGATGAGCGATCGCGAGATTTCCAAAGCCGCGCTAGCCTGCTTTGATACCTGGGCGGAACTCGCTGCTGGCGAGCAACCCGCGTGGCTTGCGCAGCTCGCTGCGAGCCAACCGCCGGTACACGCGCGCCTGTTGGCACTGATCGAGGCCGATCGGAATGCCACCGAAAGCCCCTTTCTGAGCCCAGTCGCATCGATTGGAAACCTCGCCGGCACGCATTTTGGACCTTGGCGTGTGGAGCACCTGATTGGAACCGGCGGTATGGCGCAAGTATGGTTGGCCCGGCGCACGGACGGGCACTATGACGGGCTCGCCGCCATCAAACTATTGCGTCTCGCCTCCGCTGACAGTCATGCAAACGAGCGTTTCGCGCGCGAAGGCCGCTTGCTCGGCCGACTGAGCGATCCAAACATTGCGAGGCTGCTCGATGCCGGCGTTACGGCTGCCGGTGAACGCTACCTCGTACTCGAATACGTCGACGGCGAACGCATCGATGTGTGGTGTAATCGGCAACGGTTGACGCTTGCAGAGCGAATCTCGCTGTTTATCGTAGTCTGCAAAGCTGTGGCGCACGCACATGAAAACCTGATCGTGCACCGTGACCTCAAACCCTCGAATATTTTCGTCACCGAGAATGGTGATGTGAAGCTGCTGGACTTTGGTGTTGCCAAGCTGCTCGCAGACGACACCGAGCCCGTATCTCTGGCATCCGAGCTCACGCGCGAGGCCGGCGCTGCAATGACCCCAGCGTATGCCGCACCCGAACAAATCAGCGGGAGGGCCATCTCAACGACCACGGATGTCTATGCCCTGGGCATAGTGTTGTACGAGCTGCTCAATGGCTCGAGGCCTACGCCATCTGCTGGTGGCGAGGTCTTGACGCCGCTATGGAAGTTACCGATTCCTACGGAGGATGTCGTCAAATTGGCCGAGCAACGTGCAACCACGGAAAGGGCGCTGCGAAAATCCATGCGGGGCGACGTTTCTGTTGTTGTTGCGAAGGCTCTTAAGGTGACGCCAGAGCAGCGCTATCGCTCGGCACAAGAGTTGGCTGATGATCTGCAGCGCGTCCTTGAGCGTCGTCCTATTCACGCGCGACCGGATACGTTGTTTTATCGAGCTGGAAAGTCTGTTCAGAGGCATAAAGTCGCTGTCACTATGGCTGCGGTTGTTGCTTTGAGCATTGTCGCTGGTGTCGCTGGAACTGTAGTGAACGCGCGCGCGGCTGCGCGTGAGGGCCAACGGGCAGTCGCTGTAAAGCGGTTCCTGCTGGATCTGTTCGAACAGGCCCGTGGCTCAGTGCGTGGTGGTGTGGGGGCCCGCGAGGCCACACTCAACGATGTGCTGACCGCCGGTGCTGAGCGTGTGGATAAGGCATTCTCGGCTCAGCCTGATATCCGCGATGAAGTGTTTCAAATCCTCGTGGAGCTCTACACGGACACGGGCTCACGCGAGCAGATTGAAAATCTGGCTCGTCGGCGTCTCGCCGCCGCCCGATCGTCATTTGGACATAACGATGCGCGAGTCGCACCGTCCGAGGTAATGTTAGCTGCCGTACTGATCAACTTTGGCGGATATGACGAGGCGCGCGGGCTTCTCGCGGACGCGGAGCACCTCCTGGATAAGGCCGGAGATTACACGTCGATTGAGCGGGCCCGGTTGTGGCGTTGGCAGGGGCTCTTGGACCTGAATACCGAGGCGCAGATTCCGTGGACTGAGAATCCTTTACGTAGTGCCGTTCAGCTACTGCGTGCTCGTTACTCGGAGACCGATGATCTTCTCGCAGCGTTGACGGATCTGCCGGGTGTTGCGTGCCATTATGGATACGCCAGTGAGGCGATGGCTGGTGCGGATGAGTTGTACACGCGCACGATTGCGCGCTATGGGAAGGACAACCTGTACGTTACTGAAGCGACTGCACGGCGGGGCATTCTGCTGCAGATGACGAATCGTCCGCGTGAGGCGGTGCCTCTGTTCGAACAGGCTCTTGTGGGCACTCGCAAGTATGTCGGCGACAACAGCCCCAATATTGTTGCACTACTGACTCATTTGGCGGAAGCGTATCAGGCTGCGGGACGGCCAGAGGATGCTGAACGAACTATGGTCGCCGCGCGTGAGACTGCCGACCGCGATCCGGGCGATACGCGGCTCGCTGGCTTGTTGGTCCAGGCCGAGAAGCAAATTGAAAGGATCAAGGCGGGGGAGTTACTACGGTGTGGGCAGACGCGACCTTAAGAGCTGCACGCCGGGTGCGCATGAAGTTGCGCTCAGTCTCATTGTCGCAGCGGGCTATGGCTGCGTCGTACGCTGACTCTGCCTCGGATGTCCGCCCCAGCCGCCGCAACAGGTCGGCGCTAATCGCGTGAAAGAGATGGTATTGCTGCAGATCGAGTTGCTCGACGAGGGCCAGCGCTGATGCCGGACCTTCGATCTCGGCAACCACGATTGCGCGGTTGAGGGCCACGACTGGCGTGGGTGTCAGCAACATGAGCTGGTCATACAGTTGCAGGATCTGCGGCCAATCAGTTGATTCCACACTCGGTGCAGCGCTATGGACGGCATTGATCGCCGCCTGAATCTGATACGGACCACCCCGGTTGTACCGGATGCACTGACTGACCAGTGCCTGACCCTCGACAATGAGATTGCGGTCCCACAGCTCCCGATTTTGCTCCGCGAGCACGACCATGGTGCCGTCCGCAGATGTGCGTGCGACGCGACGCGAGTCGATCAGCAACATGAGTGCGAGCAGCCCTACAGCTTCCGGCTCGTTTGGCATCAACTGGCAAACGAGACGTCCGAGACGAATTGCCTCCGCACATAAATCCTCGCGAATGAGCTGATCTCCGGAACTGGCCGTGTAGCCCTCGTTGAAAATCAGGTAGACGACTGCAAGGACCGATCGCAGGCGTTCCGGCAGTTCTGACTCGCTCGGGATACGAAATGGAATGCTGGCATCCCGGATCTTGCCTTTGGCGCGAACCAACCGCTGCGCCATGGTGACCTCAGGAATCAGGAAAGCGCGCGCAACTTCACTTGTTGTGAGCCCACCCAACAACCGCAGAGTCAGCGCCACCTGTGCTGCGGTGGCAAGTGCCGGGTGACAGCAGGTGAAGATCAGGCGTAGACGATCGTCTGGCACGGCGCTTTCCTCCTCAGGTTCGTCGGGAGCCTGTAGTAGCTCAGCTTGGGCGTATCGCTCGTCACGGGATGCTTCGCGGCGTAGCCGGTCGATCGCCCGGTTGCGGGCGGTCGTTATGATCCATCCGACCGGGCTTGGCGGAACGCCCGTCGACGGCCAGCGTTGGACAGCAGTGGTGAACGCATCCTGGACCGCCTCTTCGGCAACGTCGATGCTGCCGAAGTGACGGACCAGGACTGCGACCGCGCGGCCGTACTCCCGACGGAAAATGCGCTCAATTTCCGATACCGCAAGGCTTGGCATACTCAGGGCCGTTTCAGCCGTGTTCCTGAATTGGCCGAACCTCAATCGGTACGGTAATGGCCCGTGCGAGCTTGCGGGCCCAGTCGAGCGCGGCATCCAGATCGGGCGCTTTGATGATGGAAAAGCCGCCGATCTGCTCCTTACTCTCAATGAACGGACCATCAGTCAGCAGAAACTCGCCGTCCTTGGGGCGTACCACCGTGGCCGTGCTCGGCGGATAGAGTCCGCCGGCATAGACCCAGGCGCCGGCGGCCTTTATCTCCTTGTTTATGGCAGTTACATCTCGCATCACTCTTTCAAGGACGTCGTCGGGCGGCCGTGTTGCTCCAGCGGGATAACAGACGCTAAGAAGGTAAGGCTTCATTGGGGTGCTCCTGTCCAGGTTGTCGCCGGCGGCATGCCGGCATCATCCCCTATACGAATGGCACTCGACCAGATCGACATCAAACTGTGATCGAAGTGCAATATGTGTTGCGCAGCATTGGGCGGTCGTTGATATAGGGAGATTGTATGTACCGCTCTAGGGTCCGCGCCGTTGTCGGCGCAGCTTTATTACTGCTCACTTTCTTTGGAGTTGCAGCCTACGCCGCACAGGATGCCGACGAAGCTTATCGCGGCGGATACCCTTCCCCGGGCTCGCAACGATTCAGCATCGCCGTCATTCCTGACACGCAATACCTGTTCGACCAGGATCGTTATGAGCCACAGGTCCTGGCGAAGACTTTGCAGTGGATCGTCGACCACACTCGCGAGAAGAACATCGTCTTCACCGTCCAGTTGGGCGATATTGTCAACAACGGCCTGGCGGGCGAGTTCGCGAAGGCGAGCGACGTATTCAAGATCCTGGACAACAACGACATTCAGTATGGATACAGCGCCGGCAATCACGACATCAACGGCGGGCTGTTCGACAATGTCCGCGGCCCGTCCCCTTACCTGGACTATTTCGGTCCCGGCCGCATCGCCCACCAGCGCTCGTTTTGTGGAGCGACGCCGGATGGTTATAACACTTGCCATACCTTCTCCGGCGGCGGGCAGCGTTTCCTGCTGCTGGCACTGGACTGGCGCGCTTCCGATGCCACCATTGCCTGGGCGCAGTCCAAACTGAATGAATATCCAAACGTTCCGACCTTCATCACCATGCACGAGCTGGTCTCTCCCACCACGGAGCTGACCAGCGATGCGGCCACGCTGTCCGACTATGGCCAGACGGTCTGGGATCGGTTGATCAAGTCACACAACCAGATTTTCATGACACTCAACGGCCATTTCTGGCCATCGGGTCGGGCGATCGTGCAGAACCTCGCGGGCAGGGAGGTCCAGATGCACCTGACCAACTATCAGGACCGCTTCTTCGGCGGCAGCGCCATGATGCGGCTGTATGAGTTCGATCTCGCCGCGGGCACCGTGGATGTGCGAACGTTTTCGCCTTACTGGCTGTCCTTGCCTGCGTCGGCAAGACCGCCATTGGGCGAAGCAGAGGCGCGTCTGACGGACTCCGCCAACCAGTTCACCCTGAAAATAAATTTCAAGGAGCGCTTTGCTCCGGTGGTGCCGCCCAAGTCGCTGCCGGCGGTTGCCGCGGATAAGGTTGTGATTCCCGGGACGCTGGCTTACTGGCGGTTTGAGGGCCAGAACGGTGTGCCGGTACCTGGCGGAGGCGTCGCTGTGCGCGACTTGTCAGGCAATGGAAATGACCTTACTCGCGTAACTCTCGCCAACGGCACGCCGGGCGACATGACCTACACGCAGGATTTCCACCCGGCGCAACCCAGCCGCGGCAGTCTCTTCATTAATGGTTCCAACCAGAATCCTTCGCAGGGCGGTGCTTACCTGCGGACGGCCGACAATGCGCCGCTGAATCGTGAGACGTTCAAGAACGGTTTCACCTTCGAGGCGTTCGTGCGTCTGCCCGAGGATTGCTGCGGTGACAAGCACGCATGGATGGGCGTGCTGTCACGAATGGGAACCGGTCTCGATCTGGGCCTGACTTCCGAAGATCTTCCGCAGGAGCCGCTGGTGACACTGACCGTCTCCCCGAGCCGGGAGTTTCAGTGGGCCGTTGCTACCTTCACCAATCCCAACACACTGACGGATTGGAGCTTCCGCACTCCGGCCATGACCTGGTACCACGTGGCGGTGGTCAACGATGGCAAGACGACAGATCTCTACATCAATGGGTCCAAGGATGTGCGCAACTCTCACAGCCTGGCAGTGGGGCTGCAAACCGCGGGCCGATTCTGGCTAGTGGGAGCGACCCACTGGCTGGATTCGGTCGGTCAGTCGTTCTACGGTTGGTTGGGAGATGTCCGCATTACCAATCGCCCGTTGAACGTGCGGGAGTTCATGATCTCACGCGACAATCGGTAGTTACATTCCCAGGTCGGCGAGTAGGGCGTCCACGTCGTTCTGCTCGCCGACGGCGTTGTTGGTCAAGCCAGGGATGGCCGGCCCAAAGCCGTTACCGGCGGGTGTTGGCGCTTGAGCAGCAGCGGTCGTGTTGAGTGGATCGTGGCCCGCCAGGTCGGCAAGCTGCGCGAGCGTTCGCTCGACTTCGCCAACGAGAGTGATCACGCCACGGATGATCTGGCCGCTCAGGTCCTGGTAGCTCTGGGCCATCAGGACTTCGGTCAGGTTGGCGCGTACGGCGTCGCTGTCGCGCTGCGCGACGGCCAGGAAATCGTCAATTCGCGAGGCTTCCCTGAGAAGGCCGGCATTGTATTTGGTAATTGCGCGGATGCTGCGCATGGGTCCAACTAGAGCCGCCGCTCCTTTTGCAATGCGGTCTGCCATCGGGCACGACTTCTCGACCAGATCCAATGTCCGGTGCGCTCCGTCCTCGGTCAACTTCAGCGCATGATCCAATCGAACGCGGGCGTCCGGTACGTCCTTCCCGGCCAGGGCTGCCAGCCGTGAATTCAGTCGGAACTGATCGAGCGCTGACTGCAGCCCACTGCTCAACTCCCGCAGGTCCGTGTAAAGCTCGTGTTCTCTCGCAGCACACAAGTGATCGAGTGCTGCGGTGAAAGCGTCGCGATCACCGGCGTCGAAGGCTTTCGACAAGGGACCAAAGAGCTCTCCCCATTGCGCCTTTAGCTCGAGCTCCGATGCCATGGTGTCTTCAGCCCTTCGCGGGAAGGGTCTGGAGAATCTTGGCGAGCTTTTCGCTGAGAGTCTGCGCAGTGAAGGGTTTGATGATGTAGCCGTTCACGCCGGCTTGCGCGGCTTCGACAATCTGCTCGCGCTTGGCTTCGGCGGTCACCATCAGCACCGGCAGCTTGGCGAGCTTCGGGTCGGCGCGCACCGCCTTCAGCAGTGCCAGACCCGGCAGCACCGGCATGTTCCAGTCGGTGATGAGGAAATCGAAATCGCCGGCCTTGAGTATGGGCAGTGCGGTATTGCCGTCGTCGGCCTCCTGCACGTTCGGATAGCCCAGCTCATTCAGCAGGTTTTTCACGATGCGGCGCATCGTGGAGAAATCGTCGACCACCAGGAATTTGAGTTGACTGTTCACGCTGTTTATCTGCGCTGAAAGTAGTTGCCCAGTGATTAAACATACAACAACAGACAGGTTGCGACCTGGGCGTAATCCTCAATTTCAAGAGGCGTTGGCGTGGTGCAGTGCGGCGTAGTTCACTGCAACGTACGTGTCGGGTGCGCTACTGCCCAACCGGAATTCGTTTGATGGCACCCGACAGCGTTTCCTCACCGAGCGACAGATAGAGGTGCTGCTCCGACACCGTCAGCGTGAACGCGGTGCGTCGCTGCAGCCGCTGGGCAAGGTCGGAGAGCCAGTCGAAGTCCATCGCATACAACTCCAGCGCCTCCATGCGATGAATCCGCTCTCCGCCCAGGCGCGCCGCCAGTTGGATGGCATCCTTGTGGGTGTAAATCGCTACGCGCGGCGCGGCCTTACTCGCTCGATGTAGTCGCGGTGATTCAGGCGCGCCGACATCAATCCAAGCTTTCAACACACCCGTCAGGTCGCGTACCGCGATCGCTGGCTCATCAGGTTCCGATATTCCGTTGGAGAGCGCGATGCCCTCGGTGTACTCGAGACAGTAAGCGAGCACCCGCGTCAGCATGCGCTCAGCCGTCTCCGACTGATGGCGCGCTACCCGAAGCTTCAGTGATTCGTAAACGCCGCTATCGGAGTTCGCGAGCTCGATGTCGAATACATAAACCGTGTCGCCGAGCGCCATATTTTACTTCGCTGCCAGCGCGCGGAACAGGCTTGGAAAGCCTATGAAGAGTCCCAGCGCACAGCCGACGAATCCCAACACGCCGGTGGCGGAGTAACTGACATGATCTGCCAGCACCCCGGCGGTGGCGGTCCCCACGGCGTATCCCAGCCGCTCCAACCCACCTCCAAGCGTCCCGACGCGACCGGTATCATCCAGGATGGCAGCACTCCCCAACAGATATGAATACAGAAACATGGTGAAGACCCAATAGGCCATGACGCCCGCTGCGAACAGCAACAGGTTGGTTGCAAACCCGGTCAGCAGGCAGGAAAGGCCGCTGCCGCTGATGCCAACAATGAGCGCCACTGGCCGATTCACGTTTCGACCCAGGATCGCGCCGGCGCCCGTACCCAACAACCCCACGAAAACGCCAGTCGATAGCACGAGAGCGATTTGTTCCGGGGGGAGGTTGATGCTTTTGCCAATGCGCTCGCTGAACGCGTAGAGCCCTCCAGCGCCGGCGGAGTATGCGGCCCAGGCGAACAACAGTCCGGGGGCGCCGGGGGTTCGCCACGCGGCGAGACGTGTCTGCGGAAGTCGCTTGCCCTGTTTGAAACCCAGGAAGAAGGGAGCGCAAACCACGGCGAGAGCCGCCAGGGCCACAAACATCCCCAGCGAACCGAAACGCGCGGCCGCGGCGGGGAGGACACTCAGTATCCCGACAATGAGGAGCAGGGCGCCCCCGTTACCTATTGCATAGAGGCGATCAGGCTGACTCGTAGCAGCCGCGCCGGCAATCGTGGCCGCAAATACCAATCCATAGCCACTCCCGCACAAGACGGCCAGGGCGAGCTGCAGGTAGAACGGATGAAGCAGGAACAACCCTATGTTGCCAATCGCTGCGAGGGCGCAGCCAGCCAGCGCCAGCCGGCGCGGGGGCACCCGGTCGATCCACGCGGAAATCAGGATCATGCTGCCCGCCAGGGCGGCAACCTCGAAGAACCCGAAAAATCCGGCCTGACTGGCGCTGCGATGACTGCCGTCGACGAGGGCGCCGATCTGAAAGGGCATGGTGCTGGTGCCGACGTGCGCCAGCCCGGAGCCGATACAGACGGCGGCAATGAGGGGTAACTGGCTTGCCGCCGCTTTTGCTGGGCTCATGCCCGCATTATAGGGATACGGGAGCTGGTTCAGGTCGGAGCACTGACACGTGTCCGGCGAGGTATGACGCTCGCCGGACACGTGAGCTCGACGTTAGGCGTCGAGGATCGGAGAGAAGCTGCCGTAGATCATCCGCTGGCCGTCAAAGGGCACGGTGGCCCGATCGGGTTTCATGCGCTCGTCGGCCATGATCTTGGGCCAGACCGAGTCGTGATGCTCCTTGGAGGGCCACTCAATCCAGGAGTAGACGACCTTCTCATCACCAGTGGCCTTCACGGCCCCCTTGTAGTCGGTCACCTTTCCATCGGGCACATCGTCGCCCCAGGCCTCGACAACACGGATCGCCCCATACTCCTTGAATACGGCGGCGGACTTGGCGGCCATCTCTCGATAGGCGTCCTTATTGGCGGCCGGCACCGGGAGCACAAAGCCATCGGTATAGCCCATCGTTCCCGAGGCGACCTCTTCCACGAAAGGGGCGAAGCCGCCGAAGATCATCCGCTGACCGTCGAAAGGCATGGACGCGCCCATCTCCTTCATGCGCGGATCTTTCATGATCCGCTCGTGCGCGGCGTCGCGGGCCCCTTTTGACGGGTATTCAATCCAGGAGAAGACGACCACCTCGTCTGCCTTCGCCTTGACCGCGCCCTTGAAGTCCGTAACTTTGCCATCGGGCACTTGATCGCCCCACGTCTCGACCACGCGGCTGGCGCCGAACTCCTTGAATAACGGTGCAGCACTGGCCGCATGCTGGATGTATGCCGCCTTGTTGGCGGCGGGCACTGCGGCAACAAACCCTTCAACATAGGTCATGGCACACTCCTCACGTTAAATCCGCGATCCTGTTGTTGAGCGGTGGACGGTACAGCAAGTTCCATGCGCGTTGCCACATAGCGCCATTATCACCCCACAGCTTTGCCACAAGGGGGCGTAAGACTGCTGACTCGAAGTGGTCCAACAACTTTCGGGAGAAGTGGTCATGTCTGGTCTTCGCAGGGCTCTGGCGATCATGGTGTTGCTGGCCTTGGTGGCTTACGGTCTCTACACCAATCCACCGTTCGCGACTGCACGCCGAGGCGAGGTGCTCGTACGCGGAAATACTCTCACCGGCGCGGTGGCTGCCTACATCGGGGGTACCGTGCCAGTGTTGCCGGGCATTCATCAGGTACGGCGGTACTCGCTTCGCGACCAGGTGTATCAACCGACTGAAAGCGCGAGCGCTACTGGTCCGGCGCCTTTCCAGTCGAACGAAGGCTTATCAATCGGCGTCGACTTGACAGTACGCTGGGCCATCGACCGCGCCCGCATAGCGCAGAAATCAAAGGAATATCCCGACGACCTGAACGCCGACCTCGTGCGCCCGGCAGTACAGGGAGTTGTGTATCCGCTGTTCGCTCGATTTACGGTGCGGGAAATCTTTTCGCGCAATCGCGGCGAGATCCAGGCGGAGATAACCAAGCAGTTGGAGCCCAAGCTGGCGGCGATGGGCATTCTGCTGCGCGGCGTGGACATGGGGAAGGTGGATCTGCCTCAGGACTACCGTGCGGGAATGGAAAGACTCCTCGCTGAGGAGCTCGAGACCGAGAAGATTCGCTTCACGTTGGAGCTCAAGGAGGCCCAGGTCAAACAGACCCAGCTCGAAGCGGATGCTGAGAAGGTACGTCGGCAAAAGGCTGCCGAGGCAGCAGGTGAGGAACAGGTCATCGCTGCGCGCGCGCAAGAAGAGACCATGCAGCACATCCTCCCTTTCAAGCAGAAGCAGATAGAACAGCGTCAGCTTGAGGCTGAGGCCGAAAAGGTGTCGCGCATTCGCACCGCGGAAGGTGCCGCGGAGGCGCGCAGGATTGAGGCCAAAGGAGAGGCTGATTCGCGGCAAAAGCTAGCGGATGCGGAAGCGTACCGGCTCGACCTCGTTGGAAAAGCTAACGCCGGTCAGATGGAGCGCGAAGGCGCGTTGATTACACACTATCCGCTGCTGATCCAGAAGACGCTTGCTGACAAACTGTCAGACAAGATACAGGTCATCATCACGCCTACACCGGTAGCGGGTAAGTTCATTGGCTCGAATCTCATCGGTGGCGGTGGACAAGGATCCGGTGGGGCAGGATCCGCTGTGCCGGGTTCCGGTGGGGACACTTCGCAAAGTGGGGACGGTGCACAATGATGCTCGCCCTCACTGCCGCACTCGCGATTGTTGTTCAAGATCACACCTTGCTCCGCTCTGCGCCCCAGTCGAGCGCCTCCGAGCTGACGGCGCTCTCGCAAGGTGATGTGGTTGAAATTCGCGGCGAACGTGCCGGATATCTGAAGGTCTACAACTATCGTCGCGAGCGAGGTGGGTTTCTCAAGAGCGAACTGGTCCGTCCTGTTGGTGCAGCCGAAACCGATGCGCCTGCGTTGCTTGCGGTGTTGCGATTCCTGCGCGAAAGCCCCGGATCTGAGGCGCTTGGGATTAGTTATGGCGCCGCGTACTTGAAGGCCGTACCTGCGCGAGCGCTCACCACCGAGCCCTTCGATGCCATCGCACGTATGTCTGAGCGGCTGGCCGACGAGGCCTCCACGGGGACCCACAGACCTACTGACATAACAGCACACCTGGAAGTGGCAGAGCAGTTCGGCATTCGCATGCGCAGCTTCGAGCGCAATGGTCGCATGCAGGTGTGTTATGACGGCGAGTTGTTTCGGCGTGTGCTGGCGGCGCCTAGTGCGAGTTCCGAGGAGCGTGCTCGCGCCACACTTGGCCTGACGCGGCCGGACTGCATCGATCCGAATCTGGGTCCCACGGAGCGCCGGTCCCTCGATGAGGTTCGTGGCGAGTTGCTCGATGGGATCGAAGAACGGGAATTGAGTGCGATGATGAGGAGTCGGCTGCGCGCCCGACGCGCTGGTGTTTGGGCATCGATTGCCTATGAGAAGGCGCGACGCGATGAGTCGTCCACAATGGCGGCACAACGTGCACTTGCAGAGCTTGTCGCTGTGCACGCGAGTGACCTTGGTGAGGACCGGCGGGGCGAGTATGTTGATGCGGTGGTGCGGGTTGGGGCGGTGCGTTGGGCGGCGGCGGGAGCGACCCAGGTTGCGGGAGCGACCCAGACCGCAGGCTCACTGACGCTCACCGCCGTCCCCGGAAACCCGGGCCAAACGTGTGTTGCCCTGGAAGACGCGCGTCGAAAGCGCGCGGCGCCACTCGTGCGACATTGCACTTACGGGATCGTGTGGATGGCTTCCGCCCAGGCGATTCCGGAAGGCCCAGCTCTCGTAGTTGCGGTTCAACCGCTCGAGACCTGGCGCGAGCTTTGGGTCTTCCATGAAATGGCAGGCACGTGGACCATCGACGTAATCTCACCGGGGGCGGACGAGCCTGAACAAGGCTATGTTGAGTTCGCCGGCTTTGCGCCCGGAACGAGGCGCTTGCTGACAGTGCGCGAAGTGAAGGACCACGGGCGATTTCTACGCCGCTTCGAAGAACTTCGACTCGATGACCTTGTCCTGGTGCGGCAGGCAAGCGCGCCTGAGCTGCTGCGCGACTTCGGGCGCTGGCAGGATGTCGCCTGGCGGCGTGATACGCTAGCGCTCCACTGATTGACTTACAGCCTTCTGTTGTACCGGATCGCTATGGAAGCCTACGACGACGATCTCAAGAAGTTCGAGGAACAGGGCGCGACGCCGCTGCCGGCCGCAAATGACCAAGGCTACGTGGATCACGACGGCGCTCGAATCTGGTACTCAACTTACGGCGCCGGGGCGCCCGTAATCCTGCTGCATGGAGGCCTCGGCCACAGCGGCAATTGGGGCAATCAGGTTCCGTCGCTGGTCGAGTCTGGCTACCGCGTCGTGCTCATTGATAGCCGCGGCCATGGTCGCAGCACTCGCGACTCGCGACCCTTCATGTACGAGTTGATGGCGTCGGACGTGCTGGCTGTGATGGACGCGTTGCGTCTGGAAAAAGCTGCCGTTGTTGGCTGGAGCGACGGCGCGTGCGTCGCTATGATCATGGCCATGCAAGCGCCCGCAAGGGTTGCCGGCGTCTTCTTCTTTGGCTGCAACATGGATCCCAGCGGCACGAAAGAAATCGCGTGGCCGAATCCGATCCTGGACCGGTGCTTGAGCCGGCACCGCAAGGACTACGCCCGGTTGTCAGCCACGCCGGACCAATTCGAGTCCTTTTTTGAAGCGATTGGTCAGATGATGAAGACTCAACCCAATTACTCGGCCCGGGACCTGGCGCAAATCCGGGTGCCTGTTTCGATCGTACAGAGCGAGCACGACGAGTTCATCAAGCTCGAACATGCGGAGCATCTCGCCAGGAGTGTTCCCGGGGCGGAATTGATTCTCCTGCCCGGTGTGAGCCATTTCGCACCGTTGCAGAGGCCGGATCAATTCAACGGCGTGGTTCATGCCTTCCTTGGCAAGGTTTGAACCTGGTCAAAGACGTTTTAACCCAGCAGAGCAGCCGAATCGCGTCGGGTCACACTGATCAGCCAGTCCAGGACCTTGCGGACCGCCGGGTTGCGGCGTAGCTCCGGCAGCACCAACAGCCAGATCTCGCGCACGATCAGCGGCTTCGGGCCGCTGAGCCGCTTGAGGTCGGCGCGGGCATCGCCCTCGATGCAGGTCAGAAGACCCACGCCATTGGCCCGGCTCACCAATTCCGTATAGGCCGGACCCCCATTGACGGTAATCGGCACGTGGTCGCGGGGCACGTTGGCCTCGATCCATTGAAATTCCGGCCAACGGTCGGCGACCTGCGCAAATCCAATCCAGGGCAGCTCCTGGCGCCAGTCCGAATCCGAGCGTAACAGCGACTTGTGCGCGTAGGCGGCTGAGCCGAGCTCGCCAATCTTGCGCAGGGTCGAGGGGCCGTGGGCCGGGCGGGCATAGCGGATGGCGATGTCCGCCTCGCGGTGTTCCAGCACGGACTCGCGGTTCTCGCAGATCAATTCGAGTTGGATGTTGGGATGCCGGTCCGGAAACGCCGGCAGATGGCGGAACAGGAAACCGGTGACGAAGGTCTGAATCACCGACAACCGCACTACCGCGCGACCGTGAGCCGGGTCATGGGTCAGATCGTCGTTCAGGGCGAGGCTCGCAGCCTCCATCTCCTGTGCCCGGCGAGCCACCGTCATTCCCTGATTGGTTGGCGAGAAGCGGTTGTCGATCCGGTCAAACAGCCGCATCTGCAGGCGCTGCTCCAGCCCCACGATCCTGCGGCTGAGTGTCGTCTGATGCACGCGAAGAGCGGCTGCGGCAGCGGCCATGGTCTGGTGTTGAACGAGCGCCAGCACGTGGCGCAGATCGTCCCAATCGATGTTTTTTGCGCTCATGTCGCCTCGCCCGGTTTCGCCTGCTCCGCCACGCGGAGTGCACACCAGTGGTTGCATTTTTGCAAGACGATTTTGCAAGGTTCTGAATTGTAATGCCCGCGGAGCGTGCTTCATGATCCAAGGCAACACGGTCCGCAGCGACCGGATGGTTGAGAGTTGGGGGCATGACGCAGTCGAGTCAGCAATTCGATCGAGGTCCGGGTCTGTGGGTTACCGACACGGAACCTGCAAGCGTTGATGCGGGAAAACTGCGCGCCGAACGGCTTGCGCGACTGCGCGTAATGATGCGTGAGAAGGATTACGACGCGCTCGTGCTGTTCGATCCCTTCAATCAGCGCTATGCGACCGGCTCGCGGAATATGTTCGGGTACTTCCTGCGCAACTCGACACGTTACTTCTTCATACCGACCGAGGGGCCGGTCATCCTGTTCGAGTATCCACAGAGCGCACACGTTTCTGCTTGCCTCGATACGGTGCAAGAGGTGCGCAACTCGCGGATCGTCTGGTCATCGGTCGGTGGCCGGGACGCCGAGACGGCACGCCCGTTCGCCGAGGAGATTGCGGATCTGATCCGCGAGTTTGGCCGGGGCAGCAGGAAGGTCGGGCTCGATCGCTGTGGACACTTGCTTGCGCTGGCGCTGGAGGGCCAGGGATGCACGGTGACCGATTGCCAGCAGGAGATCCTGCACGTGCGGCGGTTGAAGACCGCCGAGGAAATCGCCTGTCTGAAGCTCAGCATGGCAGGCACGGAGTTCGCTGTCGCGGCGGTGCGCGACAGTGTGCGACCGGGAGTCTCCGAGCAAGAGTTGTTTGCATCGATGTACGCCGAGGTGATCCGGCACGGCGGCGAGTTTGTAGAGACCCGGCTGCTGACCTCCGGGCCGCGCACCAATCCCTGGTTCAGTGAAGCGAGCGGACGGCGCGTACGGCCGGGCGAGCTGGTCGCGATCGATACGGACACCATCGGCTGCTTTGGGTACTACTCGGATTTCTCCCGCACGTTCCACTGCGGGCCGGGCAGACCCACCGCCTATCAGAAGCTGCTGTATCGGCACGCCTACGATCAGATACAGCACAACATAGCGATCATCCGTCCGGGCATCAGTTACCGGGAGCTGGCCGAAAAGGCCTGGGCGATACCGGAGCGGTTCGTGGAGCGTCGCTACACCTCCGTGTTGCACGGTGTCGGCATGCATGGCGAATCGCCTTTTGTGGCGCACTCGCAGGATTTCGCGAAGTTCGGCGGGGAGGGCGTCCTCGAGCCGGGCATGGTCGTGAGTGTCGAGAGTTATATCGGAGATGTGAATGGACCCGAGGGGGTAAAGCTCGAAGAGGAGCTGTTGGTCACAGCGGACGGCACAGAGCTCATCACTCGATTTCCCTTCGAGGAGAGCCTGCTCGGCCGGGAGCTGTAAGCGGTCAGAAGAAAACCACCATCACTTTCGGGAGGCGTCGTGAACCGCAATCATAAGGTATCAGCAGCAGTCGTATCGATCCTGGGCGCGCACGCGAGTTCCGCGCTTCGCGCCGCGGAACCATCCGGTGTTACGGTTGAGGAGATCATTGTCACCGCACAGCACCGGGATGAAAGAATCCAGGACGTGCCCATTGCGATGCAGGCGCTGACCGCCGAGACGCTCTCGCAACTCAGTGTCAATACGTTCGAGGACTACGTCAAATACGTTCCGAACGTGACATTCTCGGGCAACGGTCCCGGGCAGAGCAACATCTACATGCGTGGCCTGGCCACGCCCAGCTCCGGAATCGAAGGCTCCGGCGCTGTCGGCAGCTTTCCGAATGTCGCGGTCTATCTGGATGAGCAGTCCGGACAGCTCCCGAACCGCAATCTGGATGTGTACGCGGCCGATCTCGAACGCATCGAAATTCTTGAAGGTCCGCAGGGCACCCTGTTTGGCGCCGGCGCCCAGGCGGGTGTGATCCGCTATATCACCAACAAGCCCAAGCTCGATGTGACCGAGGGGAGTGTCAATGCGGGCTATTCGGTGACCGCCCATGGCGATCCGAGTACCAATATCGACGCTATGATCAATCTGCCGTTGTTGCCGGGGAAGGTGGCTGCACGCGCGGTGATCTATAACGAATCCCGTGGTGGTTACATCAGCAATCTTCCCGGTACGTTCGAGCGACTGCCCACGGACAAAGGCATCATCGCGTACTTCGGCGGGGTCGTGCCCGCGAACTCGGGGCCGGTAGACAACAACACGGTGGCCGGTCGAGCTTTTAATCCGCTGAGTTACAAGGGCGTTCGCGCTGAGGTACTTTATAAGATCAACGACGACTGGAGTACGCTCCTGACGCAGTCGTATCAAAATATGGATGCCGATGGAGTGTTCTGGCAGGAAGGTTACGACGGCGCCGGCAAGGCGCTTCCTGACCTGGCAGTACAGCTCTTCAATCCTTCCTACAACCATGACAAGTGGGAAGATACGCAGCTCACGGTGACGGGCCGAGTTGGCCGGCTCAAGCTGCTGTACGCTGGCGGATACCTGAACAGAAACGTCCGGCAGCAGCAGGACCTGACCAACTATTCCCGCGGTGTGTATGCGGGCTACTATCAGTGCAACTACCCGGGATATCCCTTTACGACGGTAGGCGGCACTATCACCCCGACGCCCGGCTCAGCCGGTTATTGCTACTCGCCCAGCGGCTTCTGGCAGGACCATGAGCGCAGCACCCATCAGAGCCATGAGCTGCGAGTGTCGACACCTGATGATTCGCGGCTACGTGCCTTGGGCGGCATCTTCTGGGAAAACTTCACCATTCACGAGCAGACTGACTGGCATTACGGCAGCAGCCCGAATTTCTATCCGGTAGGTCCCCCGAGCATCGATCCAGCAACGGGAGCGCTTTTTCCCGTTACCTCCAATAACCCGAATGTGCGGCCGCTGGGGGACGCGTTCTTTGACGACATCACACGCGGTTACAAGCAGAAGGCTGCTTTTGCGTCCGTCGACTTCGACATCATTCCGAAAGTTCTGACTCTGACAGGTGGCACTCGTTATTACGACATCGAGGATTTCGAAACAGGTTCGAACGTCGGCAGCTTCGGGTGCGAGATCAACGGTCCGTACAACGGTAATGTGCCGCCAAATCCTTGCGTGAGCACGCCCGCGACCGGGGTGCTCAGCAATCTGAACAATCTCGATGCCAAGCATCTCAATAAGACTTACACCGGCTGGAAAAGCCGGGGCAATCTGACCTGGCACTTTCTGCCGGACGCGCTGGTGTACTACACCTGGTCACAGGGCTTCCGGCCCGGTGGCTTCAATCGTGCCCAGTCCATCATCAAGCCGAGCTCACCGATCTACGGGCTGTTCGTGCCGCCGCTGGCTTACGATCCCGACACGCTGACCAACAATGAGGTGGGTTGGAAAACCGAATGGCTGGATCATCGCTTGCAGTTCAACGGCGCGGTCTACCAGGAAAACTGGAAAGGCACGCAAATTGCGATCTTCGACCCGGGCGTCACCGGCAATCTCATTTTCACCACCAATGGACCTGACTATCGGGTGAGGGGAGTGGAGACTTCACTGTTGGCGCGAGTAGCGCCCGGTCTCACGGTCACTGCCGCAGGCGCATGGAACACGAGCGAAGTAGTGAAGACTCTGCCCCTCGTCAACCCGACGACCGGCGCGCCTATCAATATAGTGAATCCGTTCGGAGCGTTGGGCTCGCCGCTGGCGCAATCGCCCCCTTTTCAAGGCAGTATTCGTGTGCGATACGAGGTTACCTTCGGAGACTATCTGCCGTTCGTGCAGGTAGGGGTGACCCGCCAGGGCGGCTCGTACTCGTCCACGGACCAGCTTACCAAGACACTACAGGGCGAGTCGGTCGCGTTTTATGATCCGGGGTTCACGACCTATGATGCGTCGGCGGGGGTTGCCAAGGATGCTTGGACCGTGCAGATTTTTGGACAGAACCTGACGGACGTGCATGCGAGTCTGTATTCGAGCTACAACGACTTCGTCAAAGCGGAGACGGTCAACCGGCCCCGCGTACTGGGCGTGAGGTTCAGTTATCGCTTCGAGCAGAATCGGTAGCCGCATGCGAAGGCTTGCTGTGGTGCGCTGGCTCGTCTGGTGCCCGGCTATTGTGGTTGTGTGGGCGGCGGTGACGTCAGCGATGCCAGTCGTTGCCGCCGGGGCGACCCCGGTGGCTGCGACGGGGGCGATGACGGCCGAGGCCATCGAGCAGTTCGACGGCCGGAAGGTCTCCGTCGTCTTGAAGAACGGTCAGAAGATCGCGTACCTCGATTCTGGCTCGCCCCGGGGCCGACCGCTCGTGCTGATACATGGGTACACGGACAGCGCGCGAGATTGGCTGCCTGTCGAGTCGCTATTGGCGAAGCGGTTTCGACTCATCATTGTTGATCTGCGCGGGCATGGCGCTTCGGGGAAACCCGAGTGCTGCTACACCCGATTCGACTTCGCCTTCGACGTCAAACTGCTGCTCGACTCGCTGCACATTGGAGTGGCAGATATTGCGGGTCATTCGCTCGGCAGCCTGGTCGCCCAGACCTTTGCCGAGCTGTGGCCGGGTGCCACGCGACGGCTGATCCTGATATCGTCGACGGGAACCTCATTCGGAACGCAGGGCTGGCTCGCGGACGTGGAGCGACTTCAAGATCCCATCGACCCGAGCTCGCCCTTCATGCAAAGCTGGTGGACGCAATCGATCGCTCTCAACCCGCAGTCTTTCTCGAGCCGGCAACGCCGCGATGCGGCTGCCATTCCCGCTTCTGTCTGGCGAGCGATCGCAGAGCAGAGCCTGGTGGGGGTTGATCTCGCGTCCATGTTGCCCCGGGTGCGTGCGCCAACACTGCTCATATGGGGAGCCCACGACGAGCTCGTGACGAAAGAAGGCCGTGAAACACTGCACGCTGGCATAGCCGAGTCGCAGGTTCGTGTATTCGATTCGCTGGGACATGACCTGTTCTGGGAAGATCCGGTGGCTGTGAGTGCGGTCATGATTGATTTCCTCACGGCAGCCTAGTGCCACCGGCGGTCGAACCCGTCCGGGTTGCTTACGATGAGGCGCCGCTTCGTTGGTTTCATCTGCGTGTTGCCTTGGGTGCCTCGGGCGGCGAATTCAGTGAGGGCTTCGGGCTGGGCATCATCGGGATCTGTCTCCATCGGGCAGCTCCCCAGCTCGACCTCGATCCGGTGTGGATGGGTACCTTGGGAGCTGCCTCGCTGGCGAGTCTGTTTGCCGGCGCTCTGTTGACCGGCGCCGCTGCCGATCGCTTCGGCAGACGTCCCATCTTCGGTTTCAACATGGCGATCCTGGGTATTTTGTCGCTCCTGCAGGGGTTGGTCCACACCCGCGGCGAGTTGCTTGCCTTGCGTCTGGCCATCGGATTCGTGCTGGGCAGCGACTACGCCGTGAACAAGGCAATGTTGATTGAGTACACGCCGCGCCGGGTCCGAGGACGTATCCTGGGATTGTTGTCGGTGATGTGGGCGACCGGCTACGCGAGCGCGTATTTCGCCGGGTTTGCATTGGATAGTCTGGGCCCGGAATCCTGGCGCTGGATGCTGGTGTCGAGCGCCATTCCGTGTTTTCTCGTGTTTCCCCTTAGAGTCACTGTTCCCGAGACGCCCATGTGGCTCACTAACAATGGACAACCGGAGGCGGCCGCACGCATTGTAAGTGCGAAATTCGGACCGACGGTTGCGCCTCCCGCGGCGCCTCTCGCCGCGACGCCCGCCGGGTCGAGGGCAGCCATGTCTAACGGGCCGATCGCCAGCGAGGGACGCTGGATGGACCTTTTCTCTCCGGCCTGGCGCCGCTGTACGCTCGTTGCCTGTGCTTTTTTCACGTGCCTCGTAATCCCTTACTTTGCCGTGGGCACCTTCGTCGCGCAGGTGATGTCGGCCATGAATATTGAAAGTGGATATGCCGGCGGGCTGATCTACAACGTCTCGTTGTTGGGAGGCGCTATCCTGGGGCTCATAATCGTCGACCGCATATCACGCCGCCACTTCCTCATCGGCAGCTTCTGGATAGCAGCCGCATCGACTCTGGTGCTGACCGTCTGGAATCCAGTACCTGCAGTCGCCATGACGGTTTTGTTTGCGGTGTTCGCCGGTGTTCTGTCAGCCGCTTCCAACCTGGTGTATGTCTATTTGCCGGAGCTGTTTCCCACGGCCCTGCGGGCTTCGGGCATTGGCCTGGCCAGCGCGGTCAGTCGCATTGGCTCGGCGTTCAGTACCTTCCTGCTACCGGTCATCGTAGCCAGCTACGGCATTCACGCGGCCTTGGCAGCGTGTGTTGCTGTGCTCGCCGCCGGCGCTGTCATCTGTCAACTGTGGGCACCAGAGACTCGCAACATCCGCCTGGAAAATCTGGATCAGAGCGCCGCATGAGCGGGCAGCCTGTCGAGCTGCTGGACAATAGTGCTTTTTATCCGGGCCCGACTGCCGTTGCCGCGCCGTCGTTTCGTGGCAGCCTGAGAATTTCTCGTACCCGCATGCAGTTCGCTCCGGAGCTGGCCGATCCGTTGGTTGGCGGGCGCGATGCCAGGCTGTTCCCGGGTGTGGAGCTAAATTTCTACACCCTTGGTGAGGTGCTGGTTCCTGTCCAGCGAGGACAGATAGCAGGTGAGGACTCGCTGAGCTACTGGAGTGTGATTCCCCAGTTTGGCCGGGTGTGGCGCGATGTCGATGCCGGCGCCGACGCCGATTCGCAGAGTGGTTGGAGCAACGCGGCGTTTCCGCTGATGCTGGTGAACGATCGTGAGAACCACGCCCATCAGGGACTTGCATCCTTCCGGTACAGGGACGGGAGAGTCAGCGAGCTACGCTTTCAGTTTGTGCAACAGACCTCGCCATATCTGCTGAAGCAGCATTTTGTCGCGTGGGGGTCTGCCCATGTTGAGATCTCCGATCTAACCGCCGCAGCGGACCCCGCGGTGGCGGACTCTGCAGCGGCGCAACGCGAGCTGGCTGCCAGATTGCCGCATCGCCCCTGGTCGGAGCTCACTTCGCAGGTGAGTCCTGGAGCATTGGACGGTTTTGGGGGACCGTTGGATCCGAAGTGGACTGTTGCAACAGCACTGGTAAGGGACGGAACGCTGTATTACGGCGAGTCACCAACACCCTGCGGCCCTTATTCGTATCCGCTCGAAATGCGGTTTGGGGTCCGCTCGGTCATGAAGGGGATTGCGGCACCCCTGTCACTGCTGAGACTGGCCCAACTCCATGGGCCCGAGGTCTTGAATGCAAAGATCGGCCAGTATGTGCCGGGGCTGCATCCCAAATTCGATTCGGTGCGGTTCATTGATGCGGCCAACATGGCGACCGGGTTCGGCGGAACCGGCACGTTGCGTACACAGCCGAACGACTTCGAAGATGGTTACCTCGAGGCCGACTATGATGGCTGGTACACAGCAGCCTCGCATGCGCAGAAGCTGGAGCACATGGCTAAGTGGTTGAAACCCTATCCGTGGGAGCCTGGTGCGGTCGCTCGCTATCGAGATCAGGATTACTACGTGTTGGGCGCGGCTGTGGACGCTTTCCTGAAGTCGGTGCGGGGCCCGGATGCAGATGTGTGGGATATGCTGCGCGAGGAGGTTTTTGCGCCGATCGGTATCGCTGCTGCTCCGGCAGCGAGGAGCCGGGAGCCGGGTGGCAAACGGGGTCTTCTCTTGTTCAGCGCCGGGTACTTTCCGACACTCGATGATATTGCGAAGATCGCGTTGTTGTATCAGGGGCGGGGTGAATGGTGCGGGCTTCAGATCCTGCACAGGGAGCTGACACAGGAGCTGTTGGCTGGGCAGGGCGCGATTGCGAAGAATGGGGGTTCGGCGGGCGCCGGTGCCGCCTACAAGATGGGCTTCCACTTCACTCCCTACCGCAGCCAATCCGACGGGCGGCTGTACCGTCTTCCCAACCTGTGGGGCGCAGGCGAGAGCGAGGTCATCCTATATCCGAACGGGCTCGTCTCCATCCAGATTGGAAAGGCGGCCGGTGTGCCGGCGGGAGGCAAGTACTTTACGGGGGAGGGGCCGCAAACCATTCAGGCAGTGGAGCGGCTCGGCCCGCTGGGCTTTGATCGGCCCGGGTCACTCGGCGCTGATCGGCCAGCCTGAGGCTTCACGAAGAGTGCCACCACTCCTATCAGAAGGCTCTTGCTCTCCCGCGCGAGCACGGCGACGGCACCGAGATAACGCGGCACTGTCCTCAAACAACACCATGAACAACGGCGGATCCTTGCTGTGCCGGAAATTTTCGAATACGCCGCGGTTGTTTCGAGCCTGTTCGCCGCGGTATTGCCGAAGGGCGATGGTCCAGGAGATGCCTTCGAACAGGAAGGCTGCCGCCAGAACGATATAACTGACTTGCGGCGACTCAATCGGCCGCAGGCTGCGGATCTGCGCAATCCCCTGGAAGATGGAAACTCCCGCTCCCAGGGCGAAGATCAGCAGCGCGACTATGAAGCTCCAGAAGTACAGCTCGCGCCCATAACCCAAGGGGTGCAGGGCGTCCGCAGGGCGCGCGGCTCGATGTTGGCCGTACAACAGCAAAACTCCGGTTCGAGCGGAACATGCGCGCTTTCAGTGACTGTAGTCATGTTCGAGCTTCACGAGTGTGCGCCGCTTTGTGCGCCGCGGCCGAACGTCGCGCGGGGCCTTTGGTTCGGGAGGCCCGCTTCGCGGATGCCGAGCGGGCGCTGCTGGGGCGTCGTTTCGCTGCCGATCGCGCCTGCGATGCCAAAGAGGCGCGTGAGGCTGCGCCCTGATCTTCGCGCTGCAGAGCCTTCTCGCTGGCACGCGACCGTTTTGCCGAAGTCTTTCTTTTGGTTGGCGCGCCATGGCCACGGGCGTAGTCCCGCGCGGCACTGCGCCGAGTCTTTGCGGAAGAGGTGCCGGACTTGGGCGGCGGCAACTCGACGCCCGCACGACGCGCTTTGGACAATCCGATGGCAATGGCTTGCTTTGCCGAGCGCGCCCCATGTTTGCCCTCGCGGATGTGATCAATCTCCTCGCGGACAAACTCACCAGCCTGAGTTGAGGCTGCCTTGCCTTGGCGCTTGTCGCGTTTGGCACGCTCGAGCGTTTGTTTCTCGGGCATCGTGCACCTCCAATGGGTTCTGCCGCGAACCTGATAGTGGAGGGAGCAGGATTCGTGCCACAGGCGCGTGCCGCCAGGTCGGCGCGTTTCCTGCTACGCGGAAGGCAATCATGGCGATACATTGAAAATCGGAGTCACAGCATGAAAATCAGATCCCTGGTCGTGATGGCCACCGGCGCGCTCCTGTTGAGTGGCGCTCCCGCCTTTGCCCAATCGGCCGGCGCTTCGGACCCACCCGTTACCACGGGCAATTTCATCAAGAAGGCGAGTCAGGACGGGCTCGTCGAGGTCCAGCTTGCCTCGCTCGCGCAGCAGAAGGCGGCGAGCGATGACGTCAAGAAATTTGCGGTGCAGATGCAGGCCGATCATGAAAAGGCGAATTCAGACCTGCAGGCGATCGCAGCTTCAAAGCACGTCTCTGTCGCGTCCGGACTCGACCAGGAGCATCAGGAGATGGTGTCTGAGTTGACCACCAAGTCGGGTCAGGCGTTTGATGCGGCGTATGCCTCGCATATGGTGGCTGCGCACAAGAAGGCGGTGGCCTTGTTCACGTCCGCCTCGCATTCCTCCGATCCGCAGATCGCCGAGTTTGCTTCCAAGACGCTCCCCACCCTGGAGCATCACAAAGGCATGGCGGATGACTTGCTCGCCAAGCGCAAGCTTGCCGCGGCAGGCGCGCCAGGGGCAACCACCTGAGAACGAGTCAGGAAGCCGTCGATCGATACAGCGTTCGGTTCAAACCGCAAGTAAGCTTTAAACGCAGATACCAGAATGAACCCATGAACAACGGCCAACGTCCCACGGACTGTTGGTCGTTGCTCGCGGTTGGCAGCATCGGGATGTCCGCTTCTGCAGGACATTCCTTGCACTGCTCTCCCAGCCAGCTCACCGCCCCCAGAGCCCAGCCGCGCCGCTGTCGAACATCGTGTAGTGCAGCTTCGTAGCTGACCTGCGAGTCCCGATGGTGCGCTTGTAGTTGAGTCGTGCGCCATTCCCAAAGGCGCTGCAGGCGAGGATGATCACGAAAGTACGGGACCAGCAAGACGGGCCGCGACAACGCCGCCAGCGTGAGGTCCGCAGCGGTGAATCGCTCGCCCACCAAAGAGTCGCGCGAGCTGAGTCGCTGACCGGCCATCAACAGACATTGCTCCAGCTTCTCGAATACCCGATCCGTACGGTTATGTTGGAAGCGAAATCGACGGCTCAGGACGCCGGCAATGATGGCTCCTCCGAGCCTGGCTTTGAAAGTCGCGCCACCCGAGCTGCGAGGTATGAAAAGGCTCGCGAGAATGGCCGGATTTTCCACCGCTATCTGGGTGTAGGCGAGCCGCCGGGCTGCCAGTCCAAGCGTCGAGTCCAGCCATTGCGTCCATCGCGCGACCTCCTGGCGTTCGATCGGGTCTGACGGATACAACTCGGGTGTCGGGTAAGTGCTCTCCAGATAGTCCAGAATTTTGGAGGAATCGCTGACGACCGTGCCCGTGGCGTGATCGTGAATTGTCGGAACCGCGTGCATCTCACGACCGGAGTCGAGCGTCAATTTGCTCGGCAAATGTTGCATTTGTTTCTTCGTGAAGGGATCCACGTCGACCGCACTCCACTCGACTTTCTTGTAGTCGAGGGCCCAGCGGACCTTCTCGACATAGTGTGACCAGTGCAACTGGTACAGAGTGATCATGCGGCGGTGATTCCTTGCTCGGGAGCGCGGTCAGTATTTTGCCACGGCGTGCCGTTGGCGCAAAAGTACGAACGTTTTCGGACGATCTGCAGGTGAACGCGGCTGCAGTGGTGTACCCTGGATGGTACGTATAAGGAGCAATTTATGGTGTTCGAATCCGTGGGTTCCGGTCGGCCGTTCGGTGTGCGTCTGCAGGTAGGTGAAACGATTCCTGACTATCGCGTACGTCTGGCGCGTGAACAGGAGGAGAGTCATCAGCGCAGGCTGTTGGAGCTGGCCGAGCAAGCTTCAGTCAGAAACATTCCGTCAGAGCGGATACGCATCTGGGAGCGGTTGCATGGATTGGCGTTACCGCGCAGTCCTGCACATAATCTTCTGGGTGTGATCGCGGCTGCGACCGACCTGGATATCGAACAGGTACAAGAGGAGCAACGGGTGCGTCTCGTGGCAACCAGCGGCAGTCCCGCCGCGCCTGCTCCGGTGTTACCGAAGTCTTGAATGCAACCCCCGGCCGCAGCGAGCGGCCGGGAGTCGTAGTCGATTCAACCGGCCTGTCGGCCGATGATCCAACTGTAGCTCAATACCGGCGTTGTCCGCCGCGATCGTTGCCACCCGAACGCTCTTTGTTCTGAGCTTCGTTGATTTTCAACGGGCGTCCACCGAAATCGGTGCCATTGAGGGCCTGTACGGCGCGTGAAGCATCGGCATTCGCCATTTCCACGAAGCCGAACCCGCGCGGGCTGCCCGTCTCGCGATCGGTGATCAGAGACAGCTTTTCGACCGTTCCATGCGGCGCGAACAACGCCCGAACGGTATCTTCCGTTGCAGTGAACGGCAGATTTCCAACATATAATTTAGTCACTAGGATTACTCACAGAAAATAGGATACGGCAGGAAGGGCCTGCCTCCTGGTTCGAAAAGCTTTACGAGGGTGGCGGTCGTTGGCGGTGAAGGCGCTGCAACAGCGCGGTGCCAAGGGCTGACAAGCCGAAAGAGATGCGATCCAGTCAAGACTCTACAGTAAAACTGACCCGCATGCTGGTATTTCGCACTTTAGTGAGTTTCGCTGGGGAGAATGACGTTGGACGCATGAAGGTGTGCGATCACCCACGCTCCATTTACATTCTTCAGCACGAGGGTTCGTCGAGCAAGTCGCTCTGTATTGCGCAAGTGGAATGACACCACGGCAGCATCTGCGCTCAGTAACTGAATGTCGACGTCTTGCGGGACGAGTCGGTGGTACGGAGGGCCGGCGGCCGCTCCTTTGCGAATAGCATCGAACACCTTCTGGAAGTGAACCTGGATCGCATCCTTGCCGTTGAAGCGTTCGGGCGGCTCGGGAGATGGAAAGAAGACCGTGGCGTCGTCCGCAAAACAGCCAACAAACGCCGTCATGTCGAGGTTCTCGAAACTCGTCAGGAACCGCGACATCAGCTCCTGGATAGCCTGACGCTCAGTCTGCCTGGCGGCGGGCGGCGCACCGGCGGGGGCCGCAGAGTGCGCCGGCTCTACCGGCGAGGCGACCGCGGCCCACAGCAGCATCCCAAGCAACCCAATTCTAAATAACAGCATCCGCAACCTCGTGTAACGAGTCTATACAGTGGTTAGCCGTAACGGCTACTGGATTTACGCGACCTCAAGGGGCCCCGTATCATGACGCCATGACCCGCCGTTTCCTGGGTTCTCAACCCCTCAAAGGGCGAGGTGCCCTGTCCAATCCGCCTGTCCGGTTCGAGTCAAACTCGGTTGAAAGGACCGATGACGGTTGGCAGCAGGAGGAAGAAGCCGCCGTTTCACTGCCGGAGACCGTGCTTCCCGATCGCGCCAAAACCGTGATTGCGACCAACAACTCTCCGGACGTTGGTTTTGACCAGTCGATCAATCCCTACCGCGGTTGCAGCCATGGGTGCGTGTACTGCTTCGCGCGCCCCACTCATGCCTATCTCGGGTTATCACCGGGTCTGGATTTTGAGACCAAGCTTTTCTACAAAGACAATGCAGTGGAGCTGCTCCGTGCTGAGCTCGGTAAGCGCAATTATGTGTGCAAGACCATTGCGCTTGGTATCAACACGGACGGATGGCAGCCACTCGAAAAGCGCTTGAAGGTAACTCGCAGCGTGCTCGAGGTCCTCACCGAGTGCCGGCATCCGGTGACAATTGTTACCAAGAGCGCACTGGTGGTGCGCGATCTGGACCTGCTGCAGGATTTGGCCCGGGACCGCCTGGTCTCGGTGATGGTCAGCGTGACATCCCTGGATAATGAAATCAAGCGCACCCTGGAACCGAGAACAGCATCGCCGCAAGCACGACTCAAAGTGATTGAGCAGATGTCAGCGGCTGGCGTGCCTGTGGGTGTATTGGTCGCACCGGTGATCCCGGCGCTCACTGACCATGAAATGGAGCACATCCTGGAGGCCGCCAAGAATGCAGGCGCAAGCAGCGCGGGGTATGTGTTGCTGCGGCTGCCGCTCGAAGTCAAGGATCTATTCCGTGAGTGGCTGACGGAGCACTATCCGGACCGGGCGAAACATGTCATGTCCTTGATCAATCAGTCACGTGGCGGCAAGGACTACAATTCCGAATTCGGCACGCGCATGGTAGGCACGGGCGTGTTTGCACAGCTCCTGCGCACGCGCTTCGATGTTGCAAAGCGCAAGTATGGGCTCGATGACGGTGAGCGTCGCCACGAACTGCGTACCGACTTGTTCCGTCCCCCTGCAACCAATCAGGCGCAAATGACACTCGGCTTCTAGTGCGAGTGACTCTTGACACTGAGCACCTCCATGGCTGCGATTTTGGCAGCATCCCGCCAACGCGATGAGCCTGGAGGTACCGGCCGCAGTCCGAGCTTGCGCAGCCGCCCATTGAGCCGATAGATGCGTCCCACTGACATCATGGAACGCAGGTCGAAGTTGACACTCAGTGCAACCGACGGCGAGTCGAGATTTCGCGCCCAGTGGGCGGTCAAAATCGGCACGTGGACGCCGGAGCCAGCGTGCAGTTGGTAGACGGTTGAGCACTTCTCCCGGCTGGGATCGTATTGCGCCCCGTTCGGGTCACCCATGAAGTACCGCTCCAGTTCTTCGTCGCGCAGCGCGCGGCCGGGACCACGGTCGAACACTGCAAATAGCTTATTACCGGCTATCTGGAACAGAAAGTTGACATCAGCGTCAAAGTGAAACGAGGTCACTCTTCCCGGCGAAGCCAACAGTAGTGTTCCACGACCCGTGGTGACGTCGTTACGTATCCGGGGCGCGATCAGATCGAGAATGCGGTTTTGAATCTGCCGGATGAGAGGCCCGAAAAGTGAGTCCTCGTCGACCGACTTGAGAATGACCAGTGAGTTGTTGTGCTCGATTCCGCTGATCGTCTCATCGAGCGGCAGGTGGGGCTGCCCGTGCACGTCCCATCGATCACCGAGGTTGACCTCGCCATTGGACCAATATGTATAGGCGGGACTTTGCGGTCGACGCAGCGCCAGCTTCAACAGGTTGGGCCAGGTGAACAGCGGGCAATCGGGCAAGTCATGTTCGAAAGGGAAGCTGACAATGTTGCAGCACTCACGAACCTGCGCGAGCGTATCAGGCTCTACCCCCTGTGACCCAAAGGAGAGTTTCATCCCAGTCCCCCTCAGCTCTACCGCATCAATATAGTCCTTGCATTCGAGTGGAGAAAGACCTTGATGAGCGCCGCGTAGACCGCAAGCCCTAGCGCGCCCAGGCCGAGCAGTGCAGGTATTGCCCCGAATGTGGTTTCCGCGAAACGTTCCGTGAGCCATAGCGGCACGCTGGCTGCCGCTGCGGCGATCAACGGAAAGCCCTGAGCACCCAGAAAACTTCGCATTGACACGGCGCATCTGAACTTTACTAGAGCCGCAATTGGCGCAATCAACAGCAGCGGACGTATGGCCATTGCAATTGTGACGGCGGTCAGGCCGTGGCCGGCAAAAGTCTCTGCCACCAACACAATTGTGACGACCTGTAGCACGGAAACAAGCGCTTCGCTGCGCGCTTGGGTGAGCGCCAGGAACAGCGCGCCGGCGGCATAGAATGTTCCCGCAGCAGCGGCCGAAAGCAACATCGCCTGGCCCGGCACTATTGCACCGTACCATTTTGGATTGAGCCAGGCGTGGATGAGTGCGGGCAGCAGGGCTGCGCCGATTGCACTCAAGGGAAATGACAGCGCGCTCAGCTTGAGCATCAACTGGCGTACCGCGAGATTGAGCTCGGCGGAAGCTGGTGTGGAGTGTCGCAGCTCGACCCGCGCCACGGCGGTTCGCGGCAGGATTGTCATGGACACTACGATGTCTCCCAACCGGCTGGCCAGTGAGAACAGGCCGATCTCGGTCACACTCAAATGCAGGGCCAGGATGAAGCGGGGCAGTTGGCCTGACGCCCACGTCAAGGAGCGGGCCACTATCAAAGGCCATGCAAACCCCGTCATCTGGCGCCAGTGTGGCAGCGACAGCCGGATCTCGAAGGGTAGGGGTGAGCTGCTCCACAAGACTGCAACACAAATGCTTCGCTGCAAAAAAGCCTGGGCCACGAGTGCCCAAACACCCATGCCGTTAAGGGCAAGCACTACGCCCGCGACGCCACCGACCGTCACGCCAGAGATCATGCGGATCGCCAGGGGGCGGAATTCCATGGCCCGCTTGGTTGCCGCGTTCGGCGCGGCACCCAGTCCCGCCACCAATGGAAAGATGGCCATGGCGCGCACCACGGGTTCCAACTGTGGCTCGTTGAACCACATAGCTAAAGGATGGGCGGCTACTGCCAGAAGAATCGCGAACGTACCCCCGGCTAGAACGGTGAGGGCGTTGATAGTGGAGTAGTGCTGGGGCTCAATCTGATTTATTGAAATCAGCGCATCGGTTGCCGACTCGAGGAACGCCTCGCAGAGGGTGATGAACACCATAACAATGGCAACGAGGCCGAAGGCGCGCGGCGCCAGGAGCGGAGCTTGGATTGCGAATACGGCTACGCCAAAAACCTGCGTGTAAGCCGTCTGAATGGTTACCCAGGATGCGGCAGACAGGTCGAATCGCCTTCTGCGTCCGTCCGGGTTGGAGGGTTGTAGAGGCGCCATGAGCCATGTTACACCCTCCAATCTTTGTGGAACCGGGCGCCCTACGGCGGCGAGCGCCGCGCGGCATCGATGGCGGCCGCAAGCTTCCACATACCGGCGCGGATAGCCGCTGGACGGCACGTTCCAAACCCCAACAACAGTGCGTTCGCCCTTTCGCCGCCGCCATAGTAATAAGCTGAGAGGGGCATGACTTCGATGTTGCGCGCTGCGGCTTCCGTGAAAACACGTTCCGCATCGACATCCTCGAGATCGGCCACGGCGTGTATGCCGGAGTGCACGGGGCGAAGGCGCAGCGCTGCTCCGGTGCGATCTATTGCCGTGCGCAGAGTCTGAAGGCGTTCCGCATACTCAGCCTGCATGCGACGGACGTGGCGCTGGTAGTGACCCCGAGTCATGAACTCCGAGAGAATCATTTGCTCGAGCACCGGTGGATGAACGTCGCTGGCCATTCGGGCTCGGATGAACCCATCCACCAGGTCGCTGGGAACGATCAGGAAGCCCAGGCGAAGGGCGGGGAACAGAGTCTTGGAGAAGGTCCCCGCATATATGACGCGGCCGTCGGGATCAAGCGCGTGCAGGCAGGGGAGTGGCTCGGCGTCGTACCGGAAGTTGCAATCGTAGTCATCCTCCAGAATCCACGCGAGCGACTCGCTTGCCCAGGCGAGCAGGCTATGGCGCCGCGCGAGGCTCATTGGTACTCCGAGTGGAAACTGATGCGACGGCGTCACGTAGGCAAGGCGAGCTTCGGTGTAATCCGGTAGTTGTCGATCGATGATCATTCCCTCCTGATCCACCGGCATGCATACAGCTCTGCCGCCAGCGGACAGAAGAGCGCTATGCGCGCCCGGGTAGCCGGGATCTTCGATCCACGCCGGATCGCCAACATCGAGCAAAAGATGAAACACAAGGTCGATGCCGCGCTGGGCGCCGGCGACGACCAGCACTTGTTGCGGGTCACAACTGGTGCCACGCGAGCGGACCTGCTCGGCGATTGCCTCGCGCAGCCTGCGAAGTCCGGCCATGTTCGAATAATCCAGCCGCGCCGGCGACAAGGAACGCACGCATTGCCGAGCAATCTGCGACCACAATCGAGTAGGAAACATGTCGACCGCCGGTGTACCCAATCGAAACGGGCGTGGCGGCAGAGCCGCGCGGCGGTCCGCAAACCTGGCCTGCGCCAGTGAGCGGCCGCGTGCGGAGAGCAGGGGATGTTTTATGGCTGCAATTGTACGTACCACTTGTTGGTCCGGCCGGCGGTCCGGTAACGCCTTGGCTATATAGATACCGGACCCCTGCCGCGAGACGATGTAGCCTTCCGCTTTCAACTGTTCGAAGGCCAGGAGAACGGTTGTGCGGGAAACACCGAGATCCGCCGCAAGAGCCCGAGTGGATGGCAGCCGGCCCTCAGTGCCAATGACGCCGCTGACAATGGACCTGCGGATGCAAAGGTAGATCTGCTCCTGGAGTGTCTGGCCTGAAGCGGGTTCGATGCGGATCGGCAATGTAACCGTCTTGACCATGACGCGGCTTCAATTCAACGGAGTGCAAGAGCAAGTGCACGCGCGAGCGCCTCGTGTCCGGCATCGTTTGGATGCATGTTGTCTGGAGCTGCATAGGCCGGTAGCAGCCGAGTCGGGTGCGTCGGATCACGGAGCGCCAGGTCGTAGTCAACCACGGCATCGAACTCTCGAGTGGTCCTGGTCCAACGATTGACGGCCTGACGCTTGGCTTCGTTTTCGGGGGTGTTGACGTTGGGGGTTGTTACGCCCTCGTTCGGCGTGATTGTGGCGCCGTAGACCTTCAATCCTCTTGCCCGCGCCTGGTGAATCAACTGGCGTATCCCGGCGATGACTTCGTCGGCACTGACAATCTCGGACGGAATGCCCGCGACGGTTGGAAGGATGATGTCGACGTAGCCCAGTTCCAGCAGGACCTGCGTGATGCCCGTGGCATTCAGTACATCGCGCTCGAAACGTGACACGCCGCTTGGCCCGCAGAAATCGCGCAGCAGGCGTCCGCATCCCGTGCCCTGATTCAACACCGCCAAGCGTGCGGGAGCGTGGAGAGGATTGAGCCAGCGCGATAGAACATCCGTCATACGTCGATTTGCGTCCAGCGTGGTCGTCGCTCCCTCGCTGATAGAATCACCGATGACCGCCAGAGCGCCAACGTTTTTCTGCGGCAGCACTTCGACGAAGGTCAACCAATAGCGTGAGGTCTCGGTCTCCTGGGTCGGAAAGCCGATCGCATCACTGAAGTCTCCTGGACCCGATATATAGGCGGTCTGAGTGGCATTCTGGTGATACGTCGCCGGCCCGGTGTTTTGCGGTACGTAAATACTTATCGCCAGACTGGTGTTGGATGGCGCGCTCAGATTGACGGGATCGCTCATTGCAACCGCGCCCTGCGCAATGACCACCGAGGTCAGGCCGCCGAATGTCAGCGTTCTGTCCGACCCGGGAAAGATTGAGGCGCCCGTTGATTGCACGGCAATGTGCGCGGATCCAATGATCAAGGCGCCGACGCCGTACTCGTTCGACAGCTTTACACGCAGGCGCGTGCCGCCCGCACTGATATAGACGATCTGCCGTACTGTCTGATTCTCGAATGATCGAGACGCGCCAATGGTCGAGCCGTCCGCCATCGGGGGAGCGCTCCATGTCGCCACCCAGCGGGGGCCGCCAAAATCACTTTCCTGGGCATTCGCCGTCGACGGGCTCGCTGCCGCCCAGATCAGAACGAGAACACTGGCAGCCGCTACAAGCAGGTAGCGGGGTGAAATCCCTTTAGGGTTCTGCATGACTTCCTGTCTCCTGCGTTGTTCAGGGGCGGAGTCTGTATGCGCGTGACCGCTACGTGGTAGCTCCACTTTGATGCAGCCGGATAAAACCACTTGAAGCAGACGTTAGTCGATCTGGACCTGGCACCAAGTGGCGGAGCATGGTTTGCAGGCACGCCATTGCATCCCCGTCTCTACTCTTGTGGGCGAGGACTCACCTACGCCAACAGCGTTGGCAGTTGGAAGTCGGCACTCGCTGTTCATACCGGGCGACGTTCAAAATGATGTTGCAGGAGCATGCCCCGTTGATTTTCGGGAGCGCCAGGCGCAGTTGCGATGATCGCCGCGCCTGCGACAGGTCCTCCATCCATTGCTCTGCAATGCACCAAAAAGCGTGACTTCTGGTAGTGCTCTTCTTGCCGGTAGCAGGTGGACTGTCCACGTGATTATGTTATTGTGAGACACAATGCCTCACTAGTGGTAGTGAGGTTCTCAACGAGCGGTCCCCAATCCGGTCGGAGAACCGGGTGGCGACACCGCAGCGGGAAGCGCGCGCTCGCTTCCTGCAAGAACGACAACAACACAAGGGGGACTGCGGGATAACTCCAGAATCCTGAAATACACGGCATCGCATTTCGCAAGACGGTGCTGCCAATGTACGGGGATGTGCGCGCCAGCCCTGGGGGCCAACATCACGTGTCTGGCAGAAGGGGGGGTACCATGAAGACGAATGTGACTTGTTGGCATCTGCGCTGGCTGGTCGGATCGCTGTTCGCTTTTATTCTGGTGCCGGCGGCCACCGCGGCTCAGAGCCAATCCTGGCCCATGTTCGGGCAAAACGTGGCAAACACGGCGAGCACGTTCAATGAGGACGTCTCGACCAAAAACATCGGCAAGCTGGCGCCCCACTGGGCAGCGACGCTCGGCGGTGACATATCGGCGCGCGCGGCGGTGGTGAACGGGGTGGTCTATGTGCCCGACTGGGGAGGCAACCTCTGGGCCATCAACAGCAGCAATGGTAAGACCGTCTGGTCACACCAACTCTCGGACTACGGCCTCGCTGCCGGAACGGTCTCCAGGACGAGCCCGGCGGTCGTCGACGGAGTGGTGTACCTGGGAACCCAATACAATTCGTCGGGCCCTACCGGCTGGCTGCTGGCTATCAACGCCGCAACCGGTAGCTTGCTCTGGAAGGTCCAACCGGATACTTCAAACCCATTTCCGGTGATCACAGCATCACCCACCGTGGTCAACGGGAGGGTTTTCGTGGGCATGACCTCCAACGAGGAGTTCGTCGCGGCTGCTTCCTTTTACCCGTGCTGCTCCGCACGCGGCAGCGTGGTGGCGCTGAAGGCCACAACCGGCGAAGTGCTGTGGCAAACTTTCACCGCCCCGACGGGCTATAGCGGCGCCAATGTCTGGGGCAGCAATCCAGTCGTGGATGTGGCTCGCGGCTCGGTGTACGTGGGAACCGGTAACAACTATCACTTCCCGGCGACATATAACAACTGCCTCAACGGCGGCGGTACCCCGGCTGCCTGTCTCGATCCTGCCGACTATGCGGATGCCATCGTTGCGCTCGACGTCGCGACCGGCGCCGTCAAGTGGGCAACGCGCCTGATGACCTGGAGCCTGCCTTCGGTCTATGAGGATGGTGTTGATTTCTGGAACGTGGGTTGCGTCGTCCCGCCCTATACCAACTGTCCGACTCCCAACACCGGACCTGACTTCGACTTCGGCTCGGCGCCGAACGAGATTACCTACCAGGGCGCCAATGGCCCGAAAACCATCATCGGTGCTGGGCAGAAGAGCGGCATCTACTATGCGCTCGATCCGGATACCGGCGCCGTGCTATGGCAAACCCAGGTCGGTCCAGGTTCTACGCTGGGCGGAATAGAGTGGGGATCTGCCTCCGACGGTAAGAGAATCTATGTGGCGATCGCCAATCTCTACGGCATCCCCTATGCAGCCGGCAGCGCCGGTTCCTGGGCCGCGCTCGATCCGGCAACGGGAGCGATTCTGTGGCGCAAGGCCGACCCCAATGGCGCCATCGATCTGGGCCCTCTCGCAGTGGCCAATGGCATCGTTTACGCACCCTCGATGGCGGGTGCCCCCGGTGCGCCTTCGATGTTGGCGCTGGATGCTGGAACAGGCGCTCAACTGTGGAGCTACGCGGCTGGAAGCTCCGTCATCGCAGGCGCAAGCATCGTAAATGGCACGGTTTTCTGGGGTGCTGGCTACACTCATCTGCCATTTCCGGGCTTCACGGGGAGCAACAAGCTCTTCTCGTTCACGGTGGGCGGAAAATAGAGCGCGGGAGCGCAGCGGTGCTTGCGAAGCTCGCACAACTCGTGGCGCTGACAATGTCAGCGGTCGCGTTTGCCCAGGACCACCAGCCGGCTCGAATCGATTCGGACTCGACGCAAAGCGTCGAGTTGGTAAAGACCGGGTTGCTGGTGGTCTCGAGGGCGCAGGGCAATACGGTCGTGAGACTCAGCGGCAACGGCATCATCCTCGTAGACGGAGCTCTACCGGGACATTACGGCGAGCTGGTGGCGAAGATCCGCCGAATCGCGGACGAGTTGCCGATTCGGATGTTGATCACGACGAGCCAGGACGAGACTCATGCGGGCACGAATGCAGACTTTCTGTCGCGCGGTATTCCCGTCGTTGCGCAGGAGAAAGCGCAGGAACACTCACGCGGCGGCAGCTCGACGCAGGCCAAGGTTGCACCACCCTCCGTCACGTTCGGGCAAGAGCGCACCATCAAGTTGGGAGGTGTGACTGTTCAGCTCTTTTACTTTGGGCCTGCGCACACTGACGCAGATGCGGTAGTGTACTTTCCCGACCTGAAGGTAGTCGCCGTGGGCGACCTGTACACCCGGGCAGCACCGTATGTGGATCCTGATAACGGCGGAAGCCTGGCGGGATGGGCTGCCGTGCTTCAGGGGGTCCTGCAACTCGACTTTGATCGGGTGATCCCCGGCTCCGGGGCCGTGGTCGGCCGCGCCGAACTGCAAACATTCAAATCCAGGATCGACGCGCTCATCGCACGCGAGTTGCCGCCCGCGATGGCAAAGTATCAACCCGCAGGCGGATGCTGCGCCCGATAGGCATCCAGGTCGTACTGGTACCTTTGAGTGTCCTCGGCGAGTTGTTGGATTTCCACCTTGAGCCGGCCGGCTCGCTCGGCGAGCTGGGCTGCATCGAGTACTGCGTGGGCGCGCTGATCCGGCGCGGCATCGGAGCTCACGGCTGCAACGGAGGTTTCCAGGATTCCGTGCTCGATCCGGTTCAGCTCGCGGCGCTTTGAATTCAACTCGGATTCGGCATTGGACACGCGGGCGGTGAGCACATAAAGCTCGTGTCCGGAAGCAAACGCAGCCAGGAAGGGCTGCTCCATGTCCGCCGGACAGACTCCGCCGTAGCCGCCGCCGCGGGCGCCGAGGTGATAGCCGTTGACGGGCTTGCAGAACTCGCGCAATCCCTGCCGCCGGCCTTCCTGATAGAGCTCCAGGTCAGTGCGCACTCCATACTTTGCGCACGCCTTGCGGTGTTGCGCGATATGGTCGCCCGCATAACCGTCCACGCCGTCTTCGTAGCCAATGGTGCGCCAGTCGATTGCGAGACACTCATCTTTGCTCATGCTCGCGCAGCCGCCCAACATCAGTGTTGTGACGGTCAAAGCCAAACCGGGCCATCTGTGAGCTTTCATTGAGCGCTCGATGTGTTGCCGCCTGTAAGTGGTTGGCCGACCATAGCAGTGGGTAACATTGCCCCAGTGTGAGGTGTGTCACGCACAGGGGTGGAGCAGGGACGGCGTATGCAGTGGGCACGACGTGTATCACAGGATGCGCCGCCGGCTATTCCCCGTGTGGGTGGCACTGTCGCCATTTGGCATCAGAGCCGGCTGCGGGTGATCTATGCGCTATACTTGTGCTAGGTTGCCCCACATATGGCGCTTGCTTCTACCAATCAGGTGCTCCGCGCAACGCGCCAGTGGCTCAAACCGCTGGTACACGTGCTGCTGAGTTGCGGCATCACGTGGCGCGAATTTTCCGAGCTGGCCAAGTCCACCTATGTGGAAGTCGCTACTGAGAATTTTGGCAAGCGTGGGCGTCCGACGAACGTGTCTCGCACGGCGATTCTGACTGGTCTGGCCCGCAGAGATGTCCGTAAGCAAAGGCAGATACTGACCCAGGCTCCGAACACCCTTCCAGGCTACGTGACCAAGGCATCCCTCGTGCTGTCCGCCTGGCATTTGAATCCGGACTTCCGGGACAAGGCCGGCCGGCCGGCGACTCTGCGCATGAGTGGCACAGGCAGGACCTTCGATGCCTTGATAGAACAGGCTGGTGGAGCGGACGTTCGCGCGACGACCCTGCTGAAGGAGTTGGTCAGCGCGGGTGCGGTCCGGGTGCGCCCGGATGGTCGGCTGCAGGCGATGCTGCGCGACTATATTCCGCAGGGGATGGATGAACAGCTCATCAGGCTGTGGGGAACTGTCGTTGCAGACGTAGCCACGACTTATGTTCACAATCTAACACGCACGGCAAAGGCGGATAAGCGCCTGGAACGCTCCGCGGTCAACGATCGAATGCCGGCTGGCGTCGCGCCGGCGTTCGCGCGGATGTTGGAAGAGGAGGCGCAGGGTTTCCTTGAACGAGTTGACCGGTGGCTGACGGCCCACGAGCACAAGGCCGGTGCAAATCAAACGGCAGGCCAGGCTGTCCGACTGGGCATCGGCCTCTACCAGATACAGGACTCATCAACGAGTACATGAGCATGAATACCCCAACAAATCACCGGCTGAGCAAGCTGCTTCCCACTCTCATGACCGCGGGCCTCGTCACCGTGGTTGTGCTGGCAGCCGGGAGTTCCTCCGCCGGAATCCAGGGCTCGGGCTTCAGAAGCCTGCTGGCCATCGGCACCGTGACCGAACCTGTTCGCGGTAGCAGCGACATCATTGTTGTGGGCGGAGTCCCGTACTCAACGGCGCATGCGTCAATTCAAATTGACGGACACGCTGGAACGCAAGGGCAAATTCACACAGGGGATGTGGTGACGTTGCTGGCGACCGAGTCTGCTGATGGCAGCGCAGCTTCAGCCACACAAGTCACAGTCGATGGCAGTGTTCAGGGCAAAGTGACCGGCATTGACGCATCCACGCTATTCGTGCTCGGGCAGACAGTGCACGTCACCTCTCAAACAGTGTTCGGCGCGGACGTAAAGACTTCATCGTTGCAGGGCGGCGCAGTCGTGGAGGTGAGCGGGTTTGCTGACTCGGCCGGATCATTGGTTGCTACGCGCATTGAATCCAAGGGGCAGAGCAGTGTCTCGCGCGTGGTTGGCAATGTGAGGACGCTGGATCCGACCGGGCACACTTTCTATGTCAATGCGTTGAAGGTCGATTATGGTAACGCCGCGGTTGACGCACCGCTGACCGACAACGAGCGCGTTACCGTACAGGGAGTGAAATTCGCCGCGGACGGCACTTTGATAGCGAATCAAGTCCATGCCGCGGCAGTAGCGCATGGGCAGGCCGGTTCGCTCGGTCGCATCCAGGGACTCGTTACCAGCTTCCCGTCGAATGTCTATTTTGAGGTGAACGGTCAGCCGGTTGCCGTCAGCGCGCAGACGAAGCTCACTCTGCCTGCTCCGATCGGTCTCGACGTCGAGGTCGAGGTTACGGGAGCGTTCGATACCAATGGTGTGTTGGTCGCAGACTCGGTGCAAACCTCGAGATGAGAGCGTGATCTGTGCGCCCCGCGAGGAGCGCACAGATCACAATGAGCTCACTGCCCGATCAGGCTCAGGAAGGATGCGTTCGGGGTGCCGAGCCCCGTTACGTTGTCCCATCCTTGATTCGTGTGCTGTGAAGGCGAGCCGGAATAGTCATCGAACGTGCGCAGCCGGTCGGCCGTCCCGCCGGTCGCATCGACGCTGTTGTTGAAATTTCGGCGCGCTACCGCGGTTTTGACCGATAGCACGTCGTAGAACGCGGCAGGATTGTCATAGATCAGCGGATTGGCGAAACCGTGCGGATGACCGGCCTTCTGATCGGCAAGAGCCATGATTCCAGCGAAGATGGGACTCGCGAGGCTGGTGCCGCCGATACGATACTCATCGTAGTAATTGCCGTCCGGGAAGGCCTGGGTCTGTCCAACCAGCAGGCCTGTTTGGGGGTCGGCCAAGGCGGCCACGTCGGGCAAGCCGCGGCCACTCAGCGTCAGTCCCGCTGCCTGTTGATACCAGGGCTCGGCGAAAACCACACTGACGCCACCACCTGCCCCGTATAACCATCCCGTGCGCGTGCAGGCAAGAGTGGTGCTGTCGCAATTGTAGTTGCTCGTGCCCCAACCGGTCTCCACCGCGCGTTGATTGCTCGCGTTGATGCCGAGACTGGTGCCGCCCACCGCAGTTACCCACGGACTGGAGGCTGGCCAATCCGTCGTGGGGAATCCGAACGAGCTCGACTCGTCCCCGTTGTCGCCCGAGGAGAAGTAGACGCCGATTCCTTCGATCGCGGCCTGTACCAGTGTGTCTTCCATCGGCTTTACATAACCCGGGGGCAGCAGCTCGGTTGTCCCAAATCCGTATGAGTTGGTCACGATCTGCGCGAGCCGCTGGTCGACGACATGATTCAGGGCAGCGTCGAGATCCTGCCGGTTGTTAGGTGCGCCGACGTAGACGATTTTCGCTGCGGGCGCCATTCCATGTACGGCTTCCACGTCCAGTGTTTCTTCACCGTACCAGCCCTGTGGGTCCTGTTGCGGGTTCTCAGGGCGCTTGTAGATGCCAGGCGGTACGACTTGCACGAGTTGCGAAGGATTCATCGTCGGGAGACCCCGATTGGCTGACCATTGGTTCACATCCTGGAGGATTGTGGGCGATGCGTAGGCATCAATGATCGCAACAGTCTGACCTGCGCCGTCGTACCCCGAAATTCCGTACGCGCCCTTGATCTGATCGGGGGTATACCCTTTGACCGTCCATGGCACGGTAGCCAAAGGTGAGTTGGTGAAGCCAGAAGGGAAGGCGTAGGGCGATAGAAGCTGCGCCCAAAACGTCGACAAGGGTGGCGCGTTGCGGAAACCAGCGCCCGGAGGCGCGTTCGAGTCGAGCTTGTGATACGTCTGAATGAATTTATAGCTCTGGTCCAGCCCCACCACGGCCTGTACGGTGCCCGCAACGGAGCTCGGAATCGAGAGGTCGCTCGCCGGCGAGCGCAGCGACTGTCCCTGAACGCTGTAAATCCCAAACGACACGCCGAAGGCGGCCTGCGCCTGGGCAAGCGTGCCTTCGACGCTGATGTAGTGGTTGTTCTGCGGCGTGTATGTGATATCCAAACCCTGACTCTTCAACCAGTTCTGCACCTTCGCAGTGTCGGAGGCCGAGGGGGCGAACCGGCTGCGAAATTGGTTCGGGGTGAGGTAGTGGCCGTAAGAGCTGCTGTGCGGATCGCTCACTGATTTCGCCAGAGCGGTTGCCCCGTCGGGGTCGGTCCAGCCGAGATAGACCCGGAACCCCACTGCGGTAGCAGAGTCTGCGGTGCCGCTCAGGTTCTGGGAGGTGGCCCAGGAAGGTTTGCTGCCCTGCAGCGTGGTTCGGCCGCCGGAGGCGGGAGCCGCGGACGCCGCGGCAGTCGAGAGAGCCAGAATCAACATATAGAACAAACGAGTGATCAAACCGATTGAGGTCCCCGTGGCTTGCATTTCGGTGCTCCTCCACTTCTTGAGGTGTGGTTATGGGTAAGCGCATCGTCGCGGCTCGTAGCCGCATATGAGGCAAATAGTCTCACATGGGAACGATGGGGTCGATCTTCTGCGCAAGCGAGGCAGAGGTTCAGGCCGCCCGTCCCCACGGCACGGCGCCGCCCCACGGGCGCACCGCCGTGGGCGCGCCGCCCCATGGGCGGCGCCTTGGCAGGCGGGTGGCGCGCTATTTTCGGCCGCGGGACCCGATTCGCTGTTGGGGCATGCGGGTCACTTTGTCCCTTTGCACTTCGATCTGCAGGTGCCTCACGCCGGTGGCGTTCGGGTCATCGTCAACCTGCATGTCGAATTCGCTCGTGCGGAGCTCATTCAAGGTGTCCTCGAGTGACTCGCCATTGCGAGGCGGTTGACGAACAGCGGTGGCGCTGTTGGTTGCGGCCTCTCGCGCCTGCGCGTGTCCACTCGTCCGAACCTGCGGTTCGCTCACCCGATTGGCGCCGCGCGTTTCAACACTACCGATCTCGAGGATCCGCAGCGCCTGGGTGCTGCTCATCAATTCCGGCTGTACGTCCGGTGCCTTGCTGATGAACGCCAGCGGATAGACCCGCCTGAGCGTGTTGAGCCATTTTTCCGCCTCCGCGACGCTTGCGAAATAACCCATGAGAAGGCGGTATTGGCGGCGGCCGTCTTCCCAGGAATGATTCAGGAAGAAGCTGAAGCGTGTGAGGCGCGAAGCGCGCGGCTGCGGGATCGTGATCGGTGTCGGCAGGGCGCACAGATTGATGACGTAGCGCGTGGCCTGTTGCTGTGTCTGTTGTTCCATGCTAACTCCTGCTCACGACCGATACGATGGACCCGGTGTTGGGATCAGATCCTCCACCGCACCCCGATGAGCCAACAGTGAGCAGCACGAGCGCTGCCACACTTGTGATGCGCAACGAAGCGCGGAAAAGCTGCGTCTTTGCGACTGCCATTGAAACCCCGGTGTCACTGTGTCTCCGTATATGAGACCAAAAGTCCCACCTGAGGCAAGATGTCGGTCTTTGGCGTCGCCCGCCGCTGCTTAACAGAATGTCGGGCGGCCGATAACGTGAGGTTGGTCAAAGTCCGTTTGGCCGGCATTCAGCTACAAGTGGGCATCCTAGCCTCACATATGGTTAAGTTTGGGGAGCAAAATGTCACTGCCAGCGCGCCTTGCCGGAATAGTCATCCCATTGGTCGTGACGAGCGTCGTCGGTCTCAGCGCGTGCGGCGGCGGCGGCGCTGAGACCGGCCAGATGAAGCTGTCGGCCGCTGATGCGCCTGTCGATGGCGCCCAGGCAGTTGTGGTGAAGTTCACTGGTATCGAGCTGACCGGGAATGGGGGCAACCCGGTTACCATTACATTCCCCCAGGCCAAGAGCATCGATCTGCTCAACCAGAGCGGCACGGCATCCGCTGTGCTGTTCGATCAGCCGATTCCTGCGGGTTCCTACGGTCAGATTCGCGTGATGGTGGTGGCTGACGGCGATCCCGGCAATTCCTACATCACGCTCTTTGATGGAACGATGCACGGCTTGCGAGTGCCGAGCGGCTTCGAAACCGGCCTGAAGCTCGTGTCCGGCTTCAGCGTTCCGAGTAATGGCGTCGTGGACTACACCATCGACTTCGACCTGCGCAAAGCCATCACCTGTCCAACAGGGCAAGCGCCCGAGTGCACTCTCAAGCCTGTGGAGAAACTGATCGATAACACCTCAGTCGGAAATATCCAAGGCGTGGTGGACAGCACTCTCGTGCCAAACGGATGTACGCCCGGCGTTTATCTGTACAGCGGCGCGGTGAGCAAGCCGCAGGACATGGATAGCACGGCTGCGTCGACTGACTCCGACCAACCTCTGGCCTCCAAGGTGCCTGTCGCGACTTCCCAGCCGCCTTACTACTATCAGTTTACTTTCCTGGCACCCGGCACATACACCGTTGCGTTTACCTGCCAGGCCGATCAGGATAATCCCGATCAGGCCGATAGTGCCGTTGTATTCAACCCGGTCAGCTCCGCAATCACTGTCGCGGCCAAGCAAACCATCACGCTGGATATACAGTGATTCCTGACCCTGCAAACCCTGATGAGAGGAGTCCACGAATATGAGAAGCATCCTGTGCGCAGCGCTGCTCGGCGCCTGTGCGTCGCCAGCGTTTGCGGCCGATGTAGGTGTATCCATCAGCCTCGGCCAACCCGGCTTTTATGGGCAGATCGACATTGGAAATGTGCCCCGTCCGCAGGTGATCTACGCCCAGCCCGTTGTGATTCAACGGGCGCCGCAATACGTTGCAGCGGCGCCGATCTATCTGCACGTGCCCCCTGGCCATGAGAAGCACTGGAGCAAACACTGCGCCCAGTATGGCGCCTGCGGTCGGCCGGTCTATTTCGTCCGAGACGATTGGTACAACAACGAGTACGTCCCGCGTTATCGGCACGATGGCGGCGACGACCATGACCACGGTCACGGGCATGGTCGCGGTCATGACAAAGACCACGGACATCACGACAAATGATTTGTCGCGCCGGCGTTTGAGTGCAGCGCGGTGGCTAGCTAGGGTTCGACGCTCAAGCGGAGCTCTCCGGCTCGGGCTGCCATGTTGCCAATGACCTGCGCCTGGGCAAATCCATGGCGCTCAAATGTTGTCATTACATCGGCCAGCGCCTCGGGCGCACAGGCAACCAACAAACCGCCGGAGGTTTGCGGGTCGCACAACAAGGCCTTCTGGGCATTTGTTATGGCTGAAGCGAGTTGCACTTCATCGCCGTAAGATGCCCAGTTGCGCCCTGAGGCACCGGTGACAAACCCGGCATCGGCCATGGCGAGCACGTTGCGCAACAGGGGCACGTCCGACATTGTCACGCGTGCCCCCATTCCGGAGCCGCGGCACATTTCGAGCAGGTGTCCGAGAAGTCCGAAGCCGGTCACGTCCGTCATTGCGTGAACGCCTTGCAGTTTCGCGAGGTCGGGGCCAACGCGGTTGAGTTGGGTGGTTAGGTCGATCAACTCCCGATAGCCGGATGGCTCCAGTTGTTCCTTCTTGAGAGCGGCTGACAGAATACCCACGCCGAGCGGTTTTCCAAGTACCAGCACGTCGGCAGCGTGAGCACCAGAGTTGCGCTTCACGTGCGACGGATGGATCACACCCATTGCGGCCAAACCGTAGATGGGTTCCACGGAGTCGATGCTATGACCGCCGGCAATCGGTATTTCGGCTCGAGCGCAGACTTCTTCGCCGCCACGCAGGATGTCGCGGATGACCTCAGGCGCCAGCACCTTGATCGGCATTCCGAGGATCGCGAGCGCCATAATAGGCGTGCCGCCCATGGCATAGACGTCCGATAGGGCGTTTGTGGCGGCGATGCGGCCAAAATCGAATGGATCATCCACAATGGGCATGAAAAAGTCGGTGGTCGCAATGACCGCCTGCTCGTCGTTGAGTTGATAGACCGCCGCGTCATCGGCGGTTTCAGTTCCGACCAGCAACTGCGGGAATGATTTCGCCGGGCCGGCTCGTTTGAGCAGATCGGCCAGCACACCCGGCGCAATCTTGCAGCCGCATCCGCCCCCGTGGGACAACGAGGTGAGGCGGGGTGAGTTGGGAGAAGAGGTCGCCATGATCACATCCTCAGTGGCGGAAGGCAGCAGGAGTCGAACCTACCAGGAAGCATCGATGCCCCCTTCCGGGTTTGAAGCCCGGCCGCACCACCCGGTACGTATGCCTTCCGATTGTCATTTTGAAAGGGACCAACCGCTGTCGCGGCGTAAAACATGCGAGTCCTGCACGCGGCGCGTGAGTCCCACGCGATCAAAGAACTCGAGAATCTGAATCGCTCGTTTGCGGCCGAGGCCGACAGCGTCCCGATAGCGGGCCGCATTCACTGCCCCGTGTTCCTGTGCAATTGCGGTAACGAGAGTCGCAAGTTCCATGATGCAGTCGCGATCATAGAAGAGATCGCGCACGACTTGATACACCGTGCTCCGCGTGACCTGCTTTCGCAACACCTGGCGAACACGATCTTCAGGTTGATGCGCGAGGGCAGCGAGATCGCGTACCCACGGCGGATCGAAGCGCCCGGCAGCGATCAACACTTGCAGCTTGCCTGCTAACGCCTGATCGTCCTCTGAGAGCCTTGCTACGTGCTCTGGAAGATGTAACCACGGTGCAATCCGAACCACGATGCCGTCGCGTACCAGAGAGTCAATCAGGGCCCGCCAGAGAGTCTCAGAGGAATCAGGCAGAGTGATACGGCGCAACCGCCCGATATCCGGACCGGGTTCGTCAGGTACCTGCGCGTGAAACTCACGTAAGGCGGTAATGACACGCTCGCGCAAAGTCGACCAGTGTGAGGAAAGAATCACGAAATGCTCGTGACCGGATTCGACTGTGACAGCGTCTGCAGGCAGTTGGCTGCGCTCCGGAAGCAGTCCAGTCAACCGCACGAGATCCGTTGTCGTCATTCCATAAGGCGCGCACCGTAGCAACGGTTCTATTCCATCGCCCATGGCCAGACGTTCGAGCGCGTCGAGTTGCTGCAGCCGATGTGCCGACCGCCGCTTTCGCGATGGAGCGAATGGATCGAGAACCACACCACCGCCTACGGTATGCACCGCTTGCGCATCACGCACAATAAAGCGGTCACCTGGCATGGTGCAGACGGGCACGTCGAACACCAATTGAACACGAGTTGATTGACCCGGAGAGACACTTGTTGATTCCAACAGAGCGATGTGGGCAACACGATGAGTCGTACCAAAGTGCACGTGCAGCGGTGACCATGAGTTGAGGTGTACACCGCTTGCAGCGAGAAGTTGAAGGCGAACGTCTACACGCGTTGTCGGTGCTAGCGCACGCGGCTCGGAGATCCAGTCCCCACGCGATATGTCGCTTGTTTTGACACCGACCAGATTGAGCGCACAACGCTGCCCGACTTGCCCACTGTCGGCCGCGCGGTTCTGGGTATGGATGGACCGTACGCGTGTTTCAGTGCCGCCCGGCATTACAGATACGGTTTCGCCGGTGCGCACCTGTCCGGAAAATACTGTTCCCGTTACGATAGTTCCATGGCCGGACAATGTGAACACGCGATCCACGGCCAGGCGGAACAAACGTTCATCGCGGCGAGCGGGTAGACGCGCGGCAACATCGTGCAGATAGGTGCGGAGGGAGGCGGTGCCCGGGTCGTTGGGTGCCGTAGAGTCAACAGGGAAGATCGGGGCTTCGCTCAATGGCGTGCGGGCCAAGGTCGCCATGACCTCAGATTGCACTTCAAGCAGGCGCTTGCCATCAACGCGATCTGCCTTGCTCAAAGCCACGGCCCCTTGCGAGACGCCGAGCAGCTCGAGAATTGCCAGATGTTCGCGTGTCTGTGGCATTACGCCATCGTCTGCTGCCACGACCAGCAGGGCGAGATCGATTCCGGCGGCGCCGGCGACCATTTTGTGTACGAGCCGTTCATGGCCCGGTACGTCGATAAAACACAGTACATCGCCGTTATCCAGCGGGCTGTAGGCGTATCCCAGCTCGATGGAGATGCCGCGAGCTTTCTCCTCCTTCAGACGGTCGGTGTCCACGCCCGTGAGCGCGCGCACCAGTGTGGTTTTACCGTGGTCAATGTGACCTGCGGTGCCGACGATCATCGGCCGAACTCACTCCACTGCGCAATGAACTGTGGTTCGTCCCAAGCCTCGAGACATCGCAAATCCAGCCAAAGTGTTTGCTCCGCTATGCGCCCGATCACTGGTCGGGGCAGCCCACGAAACAAGGCGTCGAGCCTGTCCAGGCCGCCTCGTTTGCCTTTGGCCGATCGAATCGCGAGTCCATGGCTCGGTAGCTGTTCCAGTGGCAGCGCACCACTGCCGATCTGACTGAGCATCGGTGCATCGGTCACCTGATACGCGTCGCCAACTGCGCGTTGCACCTCGGGTCGAAGGCGTACAGCTTGACCCTGCATTGTTGCGGCCGGGCGGGTCAGTTGCCGCAGTGTCGTCAGTCGTTCAGCCAGAAACTCGGGTGCGCGATACAACGCGAGCACCGGCTCCAATGCCGCTAAAGTCAGCTTTCCCACACGCAAGGCGCGCTTGAGGGGATGCTTGCGCAGCTTTCCAATCAGATCGGCTCGACCGACGACGAGACCGGCTTGCGGTCCGCCCAGCAGCTTGTCCCCACTGAATGAGACCAGGTCGGCACCGGCCGCCACCGTCGCGCGCACGGTAGGTTCTCCTGGCAATTTCAAACTGGTCATGTCGATCAGCGAGCCGCTTCCCAAGTCGACGGCCACCGGAACGGAGCGCGCCCGCCCGAGCTCGGAAAGCTCCGCAACGGCGACCGAGTTGGTGAAGCCGCTGATGACGTAATTGCTCGTATGCACCTTCATCAGCATCGCGGTCCGCGCCCCTATCGCAGCCTCGTAGTCGGCCAGGTGGGTGCGGTTCGTGGTGCCGACCTCAACGAGCTTCACACCTGCTTGCCGCATGATGTCCGGAATCCGGAAGGAACCGCCGATTTCAATCAGCTCGCCGCGCGACACCGCGACTTCGCGCCGCGCCGCCAATGCACCGAGAATCAACAGTACGGCCGCCGCGTTGTTGTTGACCACCGTGGCGGCTTCGGCGCCGGTCAACTCGCACAGCAGTTGCTCGACAATGGTGTCGCGGTCACCGCGCTTTCCCGATGCGACGTCGTACTCCAGATTGACTGGCACGCTCATGGACTGGACGACAGCGCGGATGGCTTCTTCTGGCAGAAGCGCACGGCCCAGATTGGTGTGCAACACTGTGCCGGTCAGATTGAACACCGCACGCAGTTGCGGCCGCGTCCGCTCTTGAAGTCTTGCCTCGAGAGCTGCAGCGATGGCGCTCTCCATCAGAGAGGTTGAATCCAGGGTTCCCGCCAAGGCTGCGCGACGCAGATCATCAAGGTGTGCGCGCAGGGTGGCGACAACTTGCGTGCGTCCATAGCTAGCGAGGAGGGGTCCCAACTCCGGCCTGTTGAGCAGCCAGTCCATCGCGGGAATGTCCGCAGCCGCGGCGCGTCGCGCGTCCACTCTTTTTACGCTTCCAGGGGTTGCCAAAGCAGAGGGTTGCAACAAGTCCGGCGATAACCTTCTGCGGTCATCAGCAAATCGAGCGCAAGGCTGGCAAGATCGTCGGCCACAGGTTCGACGGATGCATCTTTCTCCTGGTACACGATTTTGCGGTAGGTCTTGCAGTTGCCGCAACTCTCCGCGCGGATCGCATCGGAGCCGCCCTCGACATAGTTATAGTTGATGCCCTCGGTAGCCAGGCAGTGGCTGCATTTGACGCGCACCAGATGCCATTCGGTTGCGCACAACGCGCAGTGAAGATAACGATAGCCCTGATATTGTTTGTCGGCGCGGACTATGCTGGCGACGGGGAGGGTGCCGCACACCGGGCAGACGCCCGGCACGTTGGTCCGAGTGGCTTCGTCGTGAACCTCAGCCAGCTGCTTGATGTGATCCAGGCTCATGGTCGTCACTTTGTGCACCCAACAGACCTGCTGGGCGGCCATGATGAAAGGCGCGGCTTTCGCGTCCACTCCGTCAGATCTTGCGGCCAGCAACAATTGGCCTTGTTGCTCCAGGTGTGCCGGCGGCAGGTCGCGAACATGATTGCAGGCGGCTCGAGCGGGGTCCGGGGTATCCGGGCTGGCGGCAACGCTGCCACAGATCCCGGCAAGCACCTTGAGCCATGGGATATCGTGCGTCGGAGGTAGGGATGCCGATTGGGTCAGCACCGCCTGCTGTGCATCGCAGACGGTGGCCATCAGCCGCAGGTAGTCACCCAAGGCGTGGCCTTGGCTCAGCTCCCGCAAGCGCTCGGCGCGCTTGGAAAAGAGAGTGGCGGGATCAGGAAGGCGGATGCGCGCAATGGAGCGCTGGGCGAAGGATTCAATCTGAGCGGGGTCGAGAATTCGCTGCATGGCTCATCATCTCGCGAAACCAGCCCCGATGATGCTTCCAAGCCCAGCCCCGTGTCACGGTGCCACGGGTCATGGCGCGGACCGAGCCCTTCACCCAGATTGCAGCATAAATGTGGACAATGATTGTGCAAATCAGCACGAACGCGCATACAGCGTGAACGACAGACGCTACACGGATGACGCGGACCGAGAAATACAGCGAGAAATAGGCACGCCAGATGACGAGGCCGGTCAGCACCAACCCTGCCAGACACAGGACTATGGCGTAGAACACCAGTTTCTGGCCCGCATTGTAGCGTCCAACTTCGGGGAGCCGGTCTTCCCGATTGTTGACGACGTCTCGCATCTGGCGCAGCCAGGCCCAATCCCGTGGCTGCATGCGATTCTCAGCCGCAACTTTGACTGCCCACGGCAGGAAGACGAGCAACATGAACAAGCCGATGAAGGGGTGCAGGATGCGGGTCCACGGTCCTCCGCCGAACAGCCCGCTCAATCCGAAGAGCGCCGGATGGAACAGGGCCAGCCCCGACAGGGCCGCGAGTACGAAGGCCATTGCCACCAACCAGTGGTTGGTACGCTCTGCGGCGGTGTAACGCAGGATCGTTCCAGGTCGGGTTGCCATGGTCACTTCTCCAGGCTCTTGGCCATCTCATCCGCGGCTGCCTCGTCACGCTCGTCCGTCTCATTCGGTCCCACACGGACGTAGTGGAAGAACCCGGCCAGCGCGGTGAATGCCATGGCGGCCAGTGCCAACGGCTTTGCAAAACCCTTCCACACCCGAACGGTGGCACTGATGTGCGGGTTCCCGGGCAGGTTGCTGTAAAGATGAGGTTGATCGGCATGGTGCAACACGTACATGACGTGGGTGCCGCCAACACCCGCGGGGTCGTAGAGACCCGCCTGGTCGAAGCCGCGCGACTTGAGGTCTTCGACGCGTTCCGCGGCGTGTAGCTTCATGTCTTCCTTGGTCCCGAATACCAGGGCACCGGTCGGGCAGGCCTTGATGCAGGCCGGTTCGAGTCCAACCGAGACACGGTCCGAGCACAGAGTGCACTTGTAGGCCTTGTGGTCCTTCTTCGAGATGCGCGGTACGTCAAATGGGCAACCGGTGACGCAGTAACCGCAGCCGATGCAGTTTTCCTCGTGGAAATCGACAATGCCATTGGCGTATTGCACGATCGCGCCGGGCGAGGGGCACGCCTTCAGGCAGCCCGGGTCCGCGCAGTGCATGCACCCATCCTTGCGGATCAACCACTCGAGGTCGCCCTTGGAGTTTTCGACCTCGGAGAAGCGCATCAACGTCCAACTGCTTGCGCTCAGGTCGTGTGGGTTCTGGTACTGCCCGACGTTCGTGCCGATTTCGTCGCGCAGGTCGTTCCACTCCATGCATGCTACTTGGCAGGCCTTGCAGCCGATGCATTTGGTCGTGTCGATCAGTTTGGCCACATCCTGGCCGCCGGTCGCTTCGCGAATTTCCGGTGAGGGAAGGGTGGTGGCGGAGCGTCTGATAATGTCGAGTGATTGCAGTGCCATGGGACTACACCTTCTCGACTTTAACGAGGAAAGATTTGAATTCCGGCGTCTGCGAATTGCCGTCACCAACGAACGGTGTCAGCGTGTTGGCCAGGAAGCCCGGCTTCGCCAGGCCCTTGAACCCCCAATGGATGGGAATGCCCACGTGGTGCAGCGTCTTGCCGTCCACCTGAAGTGCTCTCAATCGTTTTGTGACCACCGCCACGGCCGTGATGTGGCCGCGATTCGAGGCCACCTTGACCCGATCGCCTGACGCGATACCAAGCTCCTTGCCCAGCGCCTCCCCGATCTCGACAAACTGTTCGGGTTGGATGATCGCATTCAAGCGGACATGCTTGGTCCAGTAGTGAAAGTGTTCCGTTAGCCGATAGGTCGTAGCCGCATGAGGGAACTGCTCGGGCTTGCCGAACGTCTTGCGGTCGTCGTCGAACACGCGCGCGGCCGGATTGCTCAGAGCCTGAGGTTGTTTCGGACTGAACGGATTGCTGGCCAGTGGCGTTTCGAACGGCTCGTAGTGCTCGGGGAAAGGTCCCTCCGCCATGTTGTTTCTCGCGAAGAAGCGGGCTACGCCCTCCGGATTCATGATGAAGGGCCCCATGCCGTGTGCGGGATCCTCATCCGCCTTGAAATCAGGAATGTCCGCACCGCCCCAGGCCGTGCCGTTCCACGACACGAGCGCCCGATCAGGATTGAAGGGTTTACCGCTCGGATCGCAGGAGGCGCGGTTGTAGAGCACGCGGCGATTGGCTGGCCAGGCGTAGGCCCAGTTGATGGTCTGGCCGATGCCGGTCGGGTCGGAGTTGTCCCGGCGCGCCATCAGGTTGCCCGTCGGTCCCCAGGATCCACAGAAGATCCAACAGCCGCTGGAGGTCGTGCCGTCGGCGCGTAGCTCCGCGAAACCCGCGAGCTGCTCACCGGCCTTGCGCGTGATCTTGGTCGGATCCTTGGGGTCAGCGAGGTCCTTGATCGCCTTGCCGGAGTATTCCTTCGCCAGCTCCGGCGCCGTGGGACTATTGGGGTTCGAGTAAGGCCACGTGAGATTCAGGATAGGGTCGGGAAATGCTCCGCCGTCGGTGCGGTACATCGCGCGTATGCGCGTGAAAATCCCGCTCATGATCTGCAGGTCCGAGCGGGCTTCGGCCGGGGGCTCGGCGCCTTTCCAGTGCCATTGCAACCAGCGCGACGAGTTGGTGAGCGAGCCTTCCTCCTCGGCGAAGCAGTTGGTTGGCAGACGGAAAACTTCTGTCTGGATCTTCGTGGAGTCCACATCATTGTGCTCACCGAAGTTGCGCCAGAACTCCGACGTTTCGGTGGCAAGCGGATCCATCACGACCAGAAACTTGAGCTTGGCGAGGCTGGCATTCAACTTTGCCTTGTTCGGAGCCGCGGCCAGCGGGTTGAATCCCTGGCAGATGTAACCCGTCATCTTGCCCTGGTTCATCAGCTCGAAGGACTGCAGCATGTCGTAGAGCTTGTCGAGCTTGGGCAGATAGTCGAACGCCCAATGATTTTCCGCGGTCGCCGCATTTCCCCACCAGGCCTTCATGAGACTGACAAAGAACTTGTCCGCGTTCTGCCAGTAGCTCAACTGGTTCGGCCGCAGGGGTTTGGGGGCGCGCGCCGCAATGAACTGGTCGTAGGTCTGCTCCTTCTCCCCCGGTAGATTGATGTATCCCGGCAGCAGTTGCGACATCAGGCCGAGATCGGTCAACCCTTGGATGTTGGAATGTCCGCGCAGTGCGTTCATGCCACCGCCCGCGATTCCGATGTTGCCCAGAAGTAGCTGCACCATGGCGCCGGTGCGGATCATTTGCGATCCGACCGAATGTTGCGTCCAGCCGAGCGCGTACATGATAGTCATCGCGCGCGTCGGCGTTGCGGTCGAGGCCATCATCTCGCAAATTTGCAGAAACTTGGCCTGTGGCGTGCCGCAAACCCGCTCGATCATCTGCGGCGTGTAGCGCGCGTAATGCTGCTTCATCAACTGATAGACGCAGCGGGGATGCGCGAGGGTGGGGTCCGTCTTCACGTAACCGTCAGAACCGAGCTCATAGTCCCAGGAGGACTTGTCGTATTTGCGCTTATCGGCGTTGTACCCCGAGTACAGACCTTCCTCGAATGAGAAATCCTCGCGGACGAGGAATGAGAGGTCGGTGTAGTTCCGAACGTACTCCTGTTGGATCTTGTCGTTCGTGAGCAGGTAGTTGACGACTCCGCCCAGGAAAGCGATGTCCGTGCCCGTACGGATCGGGGCATAAACGTCAGCGACCGAGGCGGACCGGGTAAAGCGCGGATCGACCACGATCAGCCGCGCCTTGTTGTGCGCCTTGGCTTCAGTGACCCACTTGAAGCCGCACGGATGGGCCTCGGCGGCGTTGCCACCCATGATCAGTATCAGGTCGGCATTCTTGATGTCGACCCAGTGATTCGTCATCGCTCCACGGCCAAACGTCGGGGCAAGACCTGCCACCGTCGGGCCGTGTCACACACGCGCCTGGTTGTCGAAAGACAGTGCGCCGAAACTGCGGAAGACCTTGTGAGTCAGATAGCCGACTTCGTTGCTGCTTGCCGAAGCTGCGAGCATCCCCGTGGTCAGCCAGCGATTCACCGTCAACCCTTCCGGGGTCTGATGCACGAAATTGGCGTCGCGATCCGCCTTCATGAGCTTCGCGATTCGTTCCAGTGCATGGTCCCAGGAGACCCGCTGCCATTTATCGGAGCCTGGAGCACGGTATTCGGGGTACTGCAGGCGGTTCGGGCTGTGGACAAAATCGAGCAGTCCGGCACCCTTCGGGCACAGCGTGCCGCGATTCACCGGGTGGTCCGGATCGCCCTCGATGTGAATGATGCTCGGTTCGGCGTTCTTGGCTGCATCGCCCAGGCCGTACATGAGGATGCCGCAGGCGACTGCGCAGTACGGACATGTGTTTCGCGTCTCGGTGGCACGCGCCAGCTTGAACTCACGGACTTCGGCAATCGCCGCGGTCGGAGAGAAGCCCAGTAGCGCGAGGCTCGAGCCGGCCAAAGTAGCGCCCGTTACGGCCAGGAACTGGCGCCGGGTCATGTCAGCCATGGAGTATTCCTTGCATGCCTGTACACCCTCCCAGTGTATTCCCGGCCGTGCGCACTCCACAAGCGAACCGAAAGTAGCGGTTCAGGCGTGGGCGAGAATTGGATCCGCACGAATAAATCGGATTTGCAGGGTCGCTGACCACGAGTTGGTCTTTCTGCCTAACCCTGTCACGAATGAATTGAGCGGGCTGTCGCAGTTGGGTGGCAAACCTGTTCGTTATGATTTGTCTCGTCGAGCTGAGGCTCGAATGTAAAGGAATGACAAGATGTCTGCGAAGCGGTTGGCCGTGGTTGCAGCGGCATACTGCCTGCTGAGCGCCTGTGCCACGGGATACCACGATCTCTCAAACCCACTGATCGGATGGATGGGAGGGTATTGGGAGAAGAAGGGTCCTGGTGAGTTGATCAAGGTCGGCTTTGCAGGCAACGCCATGGTGACTCGCGATAAAGTGGGCACCTACCTGGTCTATCGCTGTGCAGAGATCGCGAAGCGCGAGGGCAAGTCATACTTTGCGCTCTACGAAAGCCTGCCGGCCGCCATCGCGGACCACCGCAGCTCCGAAAAGACGGTGACGACCATCACCGGTAAGCCCACCACCTATGCTTACATACTGTTTTTCGACGCAGGCGCGCCCAATCTGCTCGTAACGGAAGAGGTTCTGGTGCGCTTGAAGCCGCAGGTCGAGCCGGAGAAAAAGTCGTGAGCCGCGCCTTGCTTGTTGTGTTGCCCGCGCTGCTCCTTGGCGGCTGTAAGATCATCCCGACCTACCATCTTCCCAAGGGCGCCGAATACGCGAAGGTGAACTTGAAAGATCTAAACTCCAACGCGAACCCGCGGCTGTGCCTGGGAGATCAGGTCTACCAACTGCCGAAGGACCCGGACGGTTACGCGAGGGTTCCCAGCGGCGAACGAGTTTCGGTTGGCGTTTTCTTTTTCAACTATGTTTATAACGGTGTGAGCTCGTCCTGCATGGCCGGCTCGAGTTTCATCCCGCACGCGAACCTGTCTTATTACCTGAACTTCGAGATCGAAGCCGAACGCTGCACGGCCCTGGTTTACCGCGAGGGCGTCAGCAACCGTATCGGACTCGGATTCGAGCCGAGCCTCGCGCCTTCCCGCACGTGTCCGCCGCCTTGAGCGTATCGTTCAGGCGTAGGCGACCCAGCCACGCCAGGTGAAGGCAGCGTAGAACAGAGTTACATCCGAGAAACCCACATCGCGCAGAAGCGCCGCGTCCTGCTCGGGGGTGAGCAGACTCAGATGCGCCTCGACGGCTGTGCGCATGTGTTGGGTTTTGCTGGGATCGGCTCCCTTGGCGATGGCAAATGCGGCGTAACGGGACAACCACATCGAGCGTTCGCCTGCGCCTTGCGGAAAGCTTGAATGCGCAGCTACGAAGGGTGCGCCGGGCTTGAGGCGGCGGCGGATTTCACTCACTGTGCGTCGGCGTTCTTCGGGCGGCAGGAAGTGCAGAGTTAGCAAACAAGTGGCCGCATCGAACGGCCCTTCCGGCGCATCGTCGATGTAACCTTTGTGCAGGCGCACGCGCGAGGCAAACGGCTCGAGCGTCTGCTCGGCTAACTTCAGCATTTCGGTGGCTGGGTCGACACCATCGAAGGTCCAGTTCGGACGGGCCTCGGCAAGCGCCTTCAACTCCAGTCCTCCACCGGCTCCGAGAACCAGCACGCGCGCATCTTCGGGAGCGCGCTCCGTAAGCAGAATCGTTGTCATGTGATGCAGGTCGGCGAAGCCGGGGACGAAGCGCGGCGGTCCTTCGGCGTAACGGGCGACGGCCTGAGGGTCAGAGAAGGGGGCTAACAGCTCGCTCATGACACCAACTCCGGGGCCGTACAGGTGGTAGCCTCAGTTGCACGGTTGATTGCCTCATGACGCATGGGCTTTCTCCAGGTCGACAGGGCCTCCACGGGCAACGAGGCGGTCGTGGAAATCGGCGCTCAGCATGGCGAGTGTTACTTCGCCAAAACGTGTGAGCAGAAGCCTCTGTACGTCGTGAAATGCCTGGTTGAGTGCGGCATTCACGGTCTCTTCGACGAGGCAGCCGGGAGACTCCGTCCGGTTGCTCATTGCCAGAAGCGATGGGCGGCCGAGCGCGTTGTAGACATCGCGCAAGGTGATGTCCGTCAGGTTGCGTGCCAGGGTCCAGCCGCCGCCGTGGCCCTTTTCCGAGCGGACGTATCCTTCGTCACGCAAGCCGGCCATGATTCGGCGGATCACCACCGGGTTGGTGGCCATCACTTTGGCCAGGGCCTCGGAGGTCACGGGTTTTCCGGTCTCTGCCATGTGCAGCAGGACGTGGAGAACGCCGGACAGGCGACTATCGCGTTTCATGTAACTTAGTATGTTACATGAATGGGCGTCAATCAAGGGGTGCTATTAAAGGAAAGGCCACTTTGCTTTAATAAGCATCTGCGCTATTAAGCAAGCTTTAATAAGGGCCGGTCGATGAAGCGTCTCGACGTCGGACAGTACTTGGTGTCCAGAGACGGAGGTGAGGAGGTTCGAGCATTTATACCGGCACCACTCCCTCCGGCTCCTCCACTCCAACTCGAAGGCGCCGTGCGTACGGCACTTGATCAAAGTCTCCTTGCCCTAGGCCGGCTGGACGGCGCTGCCACTACGCTGCCGGATGCTCATCTGCTTCTCTACACCTATGTGCGCAAAGAGGCCGTCCTTTCATCGCAGATCGAAGGTACCCAATCAACTTTAGACGATCTGCTGACTCATGAGCTCGGCGCAATTCCCGGCGTACCTGTGGCGGATGTGAGCGAAGTCTCGCGCTATGTCGAAGCCATGACACACGGCCTGCAACGCCTGCACGATGGCTTTCCGCTCTCAAACCGGCTCCTGCGAGAGATGCACGGAATACTACTCGCAGAAGGGCGCGGTGCGCGGAAGACCCCGGGCGAATTTCGCAAAACTCAGAATTGGATTGGCGGCACTCGTCCAGGCAATGCGACATTCGTGCCGCCGGCTCCACAGGAAGTCGAGCGTTGCATGGGAGACCTCGAGCGCTTCCTGCATTCCGACGCTCCGGCAGTGGTGAAAGCTGCTCTTGCCCATGTGCAGTTCGAGACGATCCATCCCTTCCTGGACGGCAACGGGCGCATTGGCCGTTTGTTGGTAACGTTAGTTCTTTGCCACGAGAGCGTATTGCGCCAGCCACTGCTCTACTCGAGTCTTTATCTGAAACAACACCGTGAGCAGTATTACGCCGAGCTCAACGCTGTTCGCGAGTCAGGAGATTTCGAGCGCTGGCTTGAATTCTTCGCGACTGCCATCCGAGTGAGCGCTGAGCAGGCCGTCCAAACCGGACAGAGGATCTCCTCGGTTTTCCAGGAGGACCGCAAACGCCTGAAAAGTATCGGCAGGCAAGCGCCAACGGCGCTTCTAATTCAGGAAACTCTCCAACAGAAGCCACTTGCAACGATTGCTGCACTCACTAAGACAACAGGTCTCACGACGCCGACCGTAACGCAGGCACTCCGTGAGCTAGAGAGGCTGGGAATTGTCCGCGAGACAACTGGACGGGCGCGAGGGAGGGTCTTCGCCTATTCCCGCTATCTCGAAGTGTTGAACGCCGATCGTTGATGGAAATACGTCCCTTCCGCATCTCCATCCCCGAGGAACCCGCCGACGGGGCGCTGAGTCAAGCCGGGGTTATGAGGCGGTAGACTCGCTCGAAACGAGTGCGCTCAACGATCCCGTGATCGCCAGGGGCGTATTGCAATAACCAGTCTCCGGCGTTGCCTCGCAGAACATCTCCGCCAGCCATGCGGGACACACTGAATGGCACGGCCATGCGTTTGGCGAGCACCGTCACCGGGCGATTCCGGTAACGACCGGGCTCGCCTCGGGTCGTCCCGGAGACGGGTTCATACTTCGCGTCAAAACGGTCGCGGGACACACACCAGCGGTCGCCAGTCGAACCGGTGATGAGCGCATCGCCTGGGACGTATCGATTCAGGCCTACGGCACTGACAAGGGCGTCGGCGCGTAGAGCAAACTCCACCAACACCGTCTCGACCTTCACTGCCTGACAGGCATCCGGGTCTGTCGTCAGGTCTGGATTGTGTAGCTCTAAAGTCATTTTGAACTGCAACTCTGGTTGCGGGTGTCTGGCGCCTCGCGCATCAACAGTGAATGACGGGCCTCTGTCACGTCATCCATTGGAAACATGGACTCGATTCGCAGCTCCTGTGTGGCGACAGTCTGCGCAGTGGCCACCGTCGTGATCATCGAAAAATAGCTCAGCGTCTGCCCATCCTTGATGAAGCTGATGGGAATGACGGGTATGTCCGACACAACGTGCGCAGGCTGAGGTGTGCGCCACTCAGGCTTTGTGCCTGGATAGGCGAGCAGGGCGGTAACCAGCTCGTGGGACTTTTCGTCGACGAACCGGCCTACCGCCTCACGGTAAATGCGTTGGATCAAGGTTCGCGCCACTTCCTCCCAGTTCGCGATGAAGGGTCGCATGCCGGCCGGGTCGAACATGAGGTGCAGCAAGTTGCGCGGTTTCGGGCGCGCCGACATGTCCACGAACATGTTGAAGAAGCTCGGGGCGGCGGAATTCGCCAACACTACATTCCAATAGCGATCCATGACGACCGCCGGAAATGGCTCATGCTGACGCAACATCCGCTCCAGCGCCTGGGTCACGCGCCGCATCTCCCGCTCATCCCACCCGGTATCCGCATACATGGGTGCGTAGCCAGCCGCAAGCAGCAGCGTGTTACGGTCGCGAAAAGGAACCTCGAGCGCATTGGCAATGCCGATCAAGGTCTCACGGCTCGGCACGCTGCGCCCGATTTCAATGAAGCTCAGATGCCGTTGCGAGACACCGGCATCCATCGATACCTCCATCTGGCTTCTGTTGCGCGTATCCCTCCAGTGTCGCAGCAGCTTGCCCAATTCAGGGGCCTTGGATCCGTTTCGGTTCATGAAGCCATCATAGTAGAGATAGGCCGTACGGCAACTACCTGTGAGGTAGTAGGAATGCGGGTGGCGGAGTCGATGTTAGTACCTCGCGGGTAGTTGCCTCGCTACCGGGCGCTTTTATCATGACGCCCTCGAGATTACAGGACTCAACGAAAGGAGACAGACATGACATCCATCGCATTCACGAAAACCGCCCCGCCTGAGTGGCTATTGGCGTTCTGGCGGGAAATTGACGACAAGACGTGGGGGAAGGGATTTGACTGCTTCACGACAAACGCGACAGCAAACCTGGGCGTGAGCGATTGGCACGGTCGGGAAGCCATCCGTGAAAATCTACGTGCCTTCGTTGACAAGGGGTTCACCGCGCACCACGACGTCGTTGAATACTGGGACGGTGGCCATCTCAAGGTGTTCCGCGGCTTTGTGACCATGCGGCCCAACGATCCGAGCCAGAAAACCGTGAGGCCTGCGATGACTCACTTCTTCTACATGGATGAGACGGATCCCTCGAAAGTCGCTCACTGGCATGGATCGGTGGGGCCGGTGGCGTTCTAAGGAAAACCACGGGTCAAGCGCGGCACCAAGTACTAAGGGTGATAGAAGACCGGTGAGGTCCACGCGCGCTCCTGAATGGCGGATGGTACGCTCGTCGGTACAGGAAGCTTGTTTTGCACGGCTAGATAGGTTGTCCAGCGTGGTGTTGGAATCTCGAGCACGCGCGCATAGTATACGGCGGCCGTTTCGGCGCGAAATGCGGGGTCCTGCCACTCGCCGATCAACTCTACTGCGCCAAGATCGTTGGTGTAAGTCGCCTTGTCGACGTTCACTGTCGAACCGATGGCAGGCAGCTTACCGGCTGCATCCAGCTTGCGATTTCCGGCCCACACAACCTCAAAGATCTGCTCCTTCTGAGCGCCGTCTTCGAGCCAGACCTTGACGATCTGAATGCGATCCAGATTGGCCCCATTGGGATCCTTGACGGCTTGCACCAGAAACCGCAGCGATCGCTTTTTGTCCGCCGCTGAAGCGACTAGATCGGCGCCCATCGGCACACCGAGATCGTAGGCGCGCTTGACCCAGTCGCGTTGCTTGGTAATACCTTGGGGATAGTTGAAGCTGGAGAAGAAGCGCACGCGAGGCCGCGTACCCGACGTCGCAAACGTCTCACGTCGGTACAGCGCATCAAAGATGGATTCGCGCGTGTTGCTTTGCGCCCAGACGCCGGCGAGGCCTGCCGAGCTCGCCTTCGCTCCGCCCAGAGAGGTCGCGTTGTTCAGCATCTTCGCTACATCGGCGTGTGTCGCATCCTTCCCAACCAGGTCGTTCTCACTGGTGAGCGACAATCCAGTGTGATAGTCGCTCCCGCCGATGACTCCGAACTCAAATGGGTTCACACCAACACGCTGCGATAGCTCCGGGCCACGCGCATATGCCTGGCGCACGTAACTGCCGTTGATACTGCTGGGTCGTGCCACTGTCAGTAGATTGTCCATCAATTCGAATCCGGCGAAGTCGTCGTTCGGAGAAAGCTCGGGGCGAGTCTCGCTCGTGCCTTTGGTCTGCGCGATCTCAACGAGGCGTTCGATGCCGACGCGCGTCTCCGCATACTCGCGATTAATCGGATCGCGATTCGAGTCGGCATAGGACCACATCAGGCCGTCACTCACGTTGGAATTGTGGGGAATGGCCAACGCCTGAATGCCGTTCGAGCGCTGATGCTCGATGTAGCGCCAGAGATTCTCGGGATTGGCTGAATCCACCGAGGAAAAGGGGACCTCCGGATACTTCGGTCCACGGAAGATCACGTTACGATGCAAATTGGCACCGTTTGGCAGCGAGGACCACTCGTAGGCCACGAAGGTCGTGAACTTTCCCGGTTGGTAGAACTTTTCCGCAGCGTCGATTTGTCGCTGCCAATTGGACTTCATGATATCTCTGGTCAAGAGCTCCGCCGGCTTGTCGCCGCCGCTGCCGAAAGAATCGGCGAGCCTGAAAATGAGCGCAAGGCGCTTCTCGGGAGTCGTTCCTGCGAAGAGCTTGCCGAAGGGTGTCTGCGCAAGCGGACCCTCAGGTTCCGCCAGCAAGCGCAGCTGCCCCAGATATTCGGCATGATCCGAAACGCCCAGGAAATCCAGCGGTATGTCGGTTTTGACCTTGCGTCCCTCCTGCTGGATCTCCTCGCCGCGTGCAAAGCGATAGGCATCTTCAGAATAGATGCGCGTCCCAATGATGTAAGCATCGAAGGACATGCCCGTGTGCAAATGAAGCTGACCGAAGTAGGCGTTTCTGACAGGGGTTTGCGCCAGGCCGACGTTGGCGAGGCAGGCGCCGAGAAATGCGGCTTGCAGCGCATGTGACCATTGCCGGGTAATTATTCGTGTCATTGCCGATGCAGCTTTCGATTGAGGTCGAACGATGTTGAGGCGACGAGGAAATGCAGGGTTGAGCTGCGATCAGCATTCGACATCCCGTACTCCGAGCATGGTCAATGAGAGGGGGCGGAATTCTCATGGCCAAGCTCGGAAGGCGTCTAATGGTGTTCAGTAATGATGGGGCGCAGCCAGGTTATGTGACCGTTTTATAACGCCGGGATAACCGCGCGGCACACCGGTCCCCAACCGCCACCGACGACACCTACACGATCCAGATACTGCTCGAGGCACGGCAGCTCGCTTGAGGAGACGATTGCGCCGATGTAGCTGTCGGGGCGTACTAGTACCCAGTCTCCGGCCGCTACGCCGTACGCCGCCTGTAGGTGTCCAGACGTATCTTGCAGTTCACCGTTTGGGCCGACGATATGGATGCGCAGCCCCTCCCTTGCAGGGACTCGAATCGGGTGCGCCGGCTGATAGCCGAGCAGAGTCCAATGCGGTCCCGCGAAAAGATCGAACAGCCGTCGCGGTTGTCCTCCAGCGCCGCGAAGGGGTGCGTCCGGCGCTCGATCACCCGCCAGGATTCCAACTTGGCGCGCTGGCGCCTCGAGAGCGAGCGAGAAACCTGCATATCCGATATCCAGTTGATGCACCTCGCGGCCGCACCGCATGGATCCGCGCTTGACCGCTTCCAGTAGCGATGTTGCGAGACCTAGCATTTGGGCGGCGATCGGCCGCCGTTCTTCTTCGTACGTTGCCAGGAGGGCTTCCGGCGCGCCTCTCAACACCGCAGCCAACTTCCAGCCGAGGTTGTACGTATCCTGCAGGCTGGTGTTCAGTCCTTGCCCTCCGGTCGGCGGGTGAACGTGCGCGGCATCGCCCGCGAGGAAGACGCGACCCTGTTGATACCGCTCTGCCAGCCGAGCGTTCATGTTGAATGCGGAAGCCCATGCCACGGATTGAACCGTAATTTCCGCTCGACGGATGCGCTGGGCAATCATGGCGGTAAGGCCCGATGCGGACAGATCGATGTCGCCTTCGAGCGGAATCGGCGCCTGCAACTGAAACAGGTCGGTGCCGGGTAGCGGGCACAGGGAGAGCTGATTCTCCATCGATCCCTCATTGAAACGATGCCAGGCGTCGCGGCTGACGCCGGTGCAGAGTACGTCGGCGACGACGGCCCGAACTCCAAGTGTCTTGCCGGGAAAGTCGATTTCGAGCTTTTGCCGCACGAAACTCCGTCCACCGTCGGTTCCGACGAGATAGCGCACACGCAGGCGTTCAACGCCGGCTGGGCCGGAGAGATCAGCGGTCACGCCCTCGGGGTCCTGCTCGAAACTAATCAACTCGACGCCGAACTCGGGTCGAGACCCCAGCTCGGCGAGGCGCTCACGCATCACGGTCTCTGTCAGGAACTGGGGTACGAGAAGCGGGATATGGTAGGGCTCATCGGGTGTCGGACCCCGCGACTCCATGATCAGCGATTCCTGACAAGTGCCATCGTCGCGATACTCGCGTTGCGGCGGATACACGCCGCCCGCGGCGACGACACGGTCCAGGATGCCCAGATCTTCGAAGATCTCCTGGCTGCGCGGCTGGATACCTTTGCCGCGCGAGCCGCGAAATGGCTCATTCAGTTTGTCGACCAGCCGGAACGCGACGCCGCGTCGCGCGAGCTCGATGGCCAGGGTGAGCCCGGCAGCCCCGGCGCCCACGATCAAAACATCCGCGCAAGCAATAGCCACGGCCGCCGTCTCCAATTAAGTGTATAATGCACACAATAATTCGACGCACTGGAGGGTGTCAATTGAAACGTGTGCGAAATACACATAATGAGGATCAGCAGCTGCGCGAGCTGCACGGCGCCATGGTCGATCTGGTAGCGCTGATGAACCGGCCGCAGCGTGATCAGGCTTTGCTACAGGAGGCAGGTGTAGCTCTCGACCGCGCTCTTTTCCCCTTGTTGGTTGGCATCGAGCGTTTCGGCCCTATTGGCATAGGCGATATTGCCGAACGCGCCGGTCGCGATCACACCACCGTCAGCCGACAGGTCGCGAAACTCGTGGAGTTGGGTCTTGTCGACTCTCGTCCCAGTACGCGTGATCGCCGCATCAATGAAGCGACGATCACCAGGAACGGACGAGAGCTGGCGGCTGCCTTACATGGTGCCCGCAAAAGAATGGCGCAGCCCATCATTGCCAAATGGAGCGAAAAGGATTTCCGCACACTCGTGCGGCTGATGCGCCGGTTCGTAGATGACTTGATGGCGTTGCCCGAGAACTAGCCGAGGAAGTCTCGCGGCAGTTCGGGAACCAGATCTAGGCGGAGCGGTCCGATCCGGGTTCTCGCGGAGGAGCCGCGACGGACGATTGCTGCGTGATGATCGGACCGTTCGGGCCCAGCGCCTGTACAATTCTGCGCCCGTTCGCCTCGAAGATGAGGTCCAATTGCCAAACTCGGTATGCCAACGGCTGGTCTCCCGCAGGTCCGATATGCAATGGATAGTCGATTGTGTGGGCGGCCTCGATGGATACGGGGTGCCGGGTGGCGGTGCCCCAGGAGTAGGCATGGGTCAGCAGCTCGCTGAGATTGGACAGTAGCTCGTTCTCGCTCGAATCCACTTCGATGTCGAGCTGTCGGGCGAAGGACTCCGTCTCGGCAATGCTCGATATGATGCCCTGCTGGATCCGCACCGTTTGTTGGAGCTCTTCGTTGGGATTGAGCAGACCGCCACATACGGGTACCCATTGGAATGAGACTGACATGGGTACCGACGGAGAGGTCACGCTGGCGGATTGAATCCATATTCCAAAGGGAACTTCGGGCCGCGTGTTGCGGGCCGGGGGGCCGGCCAGCGAGATATGCGGGGGTGCTCGCTTCGTATCGACGGGTGTTTCCAGGACAATGTGATTGCCTCCCGATTGCAGGAGCCTCGCCGGGATTTTGACGTCCAGCATGAACCAGAGATCGTGGGTGGGCTGGTAGGTCTCCAGGTGATGTCCATTCACAATGACATCGAGGGTGCAGCCCATGGGCTGGCACGCTCTCATCACGAGACTGAAAGTAACGTCGCAGCGTCGGGGAATCACCAACGTGAACTTGATGGGGCGCGAGCTGAAATACCAGACAGTGGACCAGAACGAGTTACCGTCTACCTTATATACGGGAGCGACGGAGCTCAGATGGGTGCCGACAGCGGCACCGGGGTAGATGGTTTCCCACGGTACGAATCCGCTGTTCGCCCTCTGGAGCAGGACGTATCCCGCGAGGCCCCTGCCGTGCATTCCTGAGCTTCGAATGTCCGGCGGCGGAGTCTCTATGGTCCATCCAGCATGAGTGCACGCGAACGGCGCTCCGGCAGCGGGCGTTCGCCGGCAGATGTTCGCGAGGGCCAATTTGATGTGATCGACGGGCGGGTTCACGGCAGTGAGACTCTCTGAGCTATCCGATGGGCCTCATGTTGGTGCAGCGCTACGGCAAGTGTTCTTCTGATATCCTTCCGGCTCGTAACCTGTTGTTATCCCGCTGAATGCATTGGCGGTGGGCCACATGAGGATCAGGACGTTCCAATTTGGAGAGTGGCTCGTCGAGTCCGAGACCTGCACGCTGACGCATACCACTATGTCGCGGTCGCTCACGGTCGAACCCCGAGCGATGGACGTTCTGGTGACACTCTGTTCACAAGCTGGACAGGTCCTGAGCTCAGAGGAACTGTTGCGCCGCTGCTGGGATGGTCTCGTAGTGGGAGAGAACCAGGTCCACAAGGCGGTCGCCCAACTCCGGCGCACACTTGGTGATCGCGCCGACAAAGCCAGCTATATCGAGAACATCCGCAAGCGGGGGTATCGCACCGTTGCGCTGGTAAAGGAGCTGCCCAAAGCCCTCTCGGACCTTCCCCAGAAGGACTGGTTGTCAACATCGCCCTTCGTGGGGCTCGATGCGTTTACGGAGCAACACTCCCCGGTTTTCTTTGGACGGGATGAGGCGATCGAGCGGCTGCGCGAAACCCTGGTTGCGCAGGTCTATTCCGGTCGTTCGTTCGTGCTGGTTCTGGGCGCCAGCGGCAGTGGCAAGACTTCCCTGATCCAGGCCGGACTGCTGCCCGCGTTGCGTACACCAGGCGGGTCGATAGTCGTTACGGGTTCGTCGAGTTTCGATCTCGCGGATATCGGCGGCGTTGCGCTGATGAGTGCCCTGGGTGGTGCTTTGCTCGATATCGAGGTTGACGGCGAGCCTCTTCTGACTGGGGAAAGCGCTAACAGCATCGGGGAAGCACTCGCGCAAACCGATTGCGAACGCATAGTCGCAGCGTTACGCCTTACGACTCACGCCAGGCTCGATCGAAAAGTGGCCCTGTTCGTGGATCGGCTCGAGTCTATTTTCAATGATACGGCAATCGACGAATCAGACAGGAGGCTGTTCCTGTCCGCTCTGGACCTGCTGGCGAGCGCCGCCGGTGTGATCGTGATCGCGGCATGCCGCAACGATTTCTATTCGGAGGTCGCCAAGCAGCCGGTGCTGATGAAAGGGAAGAGCTCCGGTGGCCATTTCGATCTCGGGCCGGCTACGCGCGCCGAGATCGCGCAAATGATCCGTATGCCCGCTATAGCGGCGGGGCTGCATTTTGGCGTGGATCCTGAGACCAAAGCCCGATTGGACGACATTCTTTGCGATGCCACAGCTGACAACCCGGATGCCTTGCCACTGTTGCAATACACGCTCCAGGAGCTCTACCTGCAACGCAGCTCCAGCCGCGAACTGACGTTGGCAACTTATCGGGAGCTGGGTGGCATCGAAGGTGCGATCGGAAGACGTGCCGAAGCAACACTGAACGGCCTGCCTGAAGCCTCCACGGCTTGCCTGAATCGAATTCTCTCATTGGTAGTCACGGTCGGCGACGAATCCGTGCGCAGCCGACGCATTTCCTGGTCCGCGCTCACGAATGACGACGAACGGAGACTAATCCGCACGTTGGTCGAACAACGGCTGTTCGTAACGTTGAATCATGACGGACAGTCCGTATTTGGAGTCAGCCACGAGGCTCTGCTCAGGCAATGGCCACGGGCTACCGTCTGGATTTCCGATCACCGGCAGGCGTTGCATACGCGTGGTCGCCTCGAGGTTTCCGCGAGGCGATGGGTCACCGAGGGGCGACCCTCTGACCTGTTGATCCCAAAAGGGAAGTTGCTCGAAGAGGCGCGCGAGCTTCTTCGGTTGACCGAGATACCGCTCAACCTGGACGTGACTGCGCTGATTTCGGCGTCCATCGGCAAGGTGAAGCAGGCGGAGCGAATGCGGATCGTTGCCTTGGTCGGGTTTGCGGTGATCGCCTTGACTGCCCTGATGCTGGGCATGCTTGCCCGACAGGCGCAGACCACCGCTGATCGCCATCGGCAAGAGGCGGAAGGACTGATGGATTTCATGTTGGGAGAGTTGGCGGACAGGCTGCGCCCACTGGGGCGCCTCGACGTGCTCGAGGGGATTGGACGCAAGGCCCTGAGCTATTTCGCAGAGGTGAAACCCACGGACCTTCCGCCCGCTGCACGGGAACAGCAGGCGCGCGCTCTGGCGACGATCGGTGAGGTGGCCCGTTCGCGCGCGGACCCCAAGGCTGCTCGCCAAGCGTTATTGCTCGCCAAGACGCTGCTCGAAGCCAATCTGAAGCAGGGTTATGAGAGTGCGGCTCTTTTGAAAGATCTTGGGGCGGACGCGTTCTGGCTCGGACAGATCAGTCTCGACGAGGGGCGTCTCGACGATGCCGAGGCCTCATTTCAACAGTATCAGCAGTACAGCGAACGGATGATGGCGCTCGAGCCGCAGAATGTCGACGCGTGGATCGAGGTGTCATACGCTACCAACAGTCTCGGCTCGATCGCTCAATCTCGCGGAGATAATCAGGCCGCCGCCACCGCCTTTGAACGCTCCGTCGCTCTGAAACGACGTGCCGTGGCGAGCCGCCCCGATGACCACGTGCTGCGGGCGGAGTTGGCCGACAGCTTGTCGTGGCTGGGCTCTGCCCGACAGGCAGGTGGTGAGTTGGGAAAGGCGCTCGCTCTTTTCGAGCAGGAACAGGCTGAGCTACGGGCGCTGCGCGCAGAGGTGCCCACCGAGATCAAGTGGACTTATCGGTCCGTAGCCGCCGCGCAACGTCACGCGCGGCTGCTTGCCGCGACCGGTGAGCTCACGGCCGCAGCGGCCGAATTGCGAGTCGCGAAACAGCTGGCGCAGGATTTGATCCGGCAAGATCCCACCAACAGGGTATGGCAGCGCTCACTGCTCAATGTAGAGGGACTCGACGCCGAGCTGCAGGCAGATCTCGGCAATCTCAAAGAGGCGCTGGATCTGCAAACGGCCACGGCGGCCAGCCTGGCGAAACTCACTCGACTGGATCCGACCAACCAGGATTGGGCGTGGGTGGAATTGGCCAATCTATCGCACCTCGCGCAGAGCCTGCTGCGCCTCGGCCGTCCCCAGGAAGCGCGGGATCGGCTGCAAAATGTGCTCGAGAGAATGCGCAAAGCGAGGAATTCGCTACACAGAAACGCTCAATTCGATGAGCAGATGGCATCCGCTCTCATCAATTTCGCCCAGGCGCAGCGCGCGTTGGGAGATGAGGCAGATGCGTTGAGAGCTTGCTACGAGGCGGTCGAGATCCTACAGCCCCTCGCTCGCGCCAATACGCGTGACTACGACTTCCAGGATCCTTGGATACGGGCGCATCTGTGTGTGGGCCAGCGTCAATCTGTGACTTCCAACATGGGTTGGCTTTCTCTGATCGGCTATCGTCAACCCAGTTATTTGCGCAGCGTGTTACAAACACGGTAAGGATACAAAAGTGCCCACCCCATGGTCGATAACCATAACTGTTTCCATCACTACGCATTCGTCAGGCAGGCATTCCTGGTCATACTCCAGCGAGCCGCCCATCGTCGAAGCGAACGGCAGTTTCCTCGTGCCACCCGATGTAGGAACGGTCACCATCAACTATCAACTGGATGCCGCGTCCGCCGAGAACTATCAGCTCATCATGGTCAATCTCGATGTGAAGGTCTGCGCTACCAGGCAGATTGACAGCATCGTCATGAACGAGGACGGCAGTATCACCGTCACGGATGCCAACACCACGGGGTACACCGATCAGAATCCGTTCAGCCTGCGCCTGCTGGCGCGCGACATCAACTGTCCCGATGTCCTCGCTGCGGGCTTCAGCAGCCCGGATCCGCAGGTCACGAATGACCCCGCCATCAAATGCCCCACTCCTGCGGCACATCCCCTGGCCGCCAGGAAGTCGGCTGCGTGATGTCAGGCCGGTGCCGGTGTTGTAACCGGCACGGGGCCTGCGGGCCGCGTTGTGTGCGGTGAGCTGACGTGTCCGCGTGCTTTCCGCGGCTAAAAGATTTCAAAGAGCGCGGCAGCTCCCATCCCACCGGCAATACACATCGTAACGACGCCGTATCGAGCTGCACGGCGGTGCCCTTCAATCAACAGATGGGTTACCAGCCGTGCTCCGGACATCCCATAGGGATGGCCTAGCGCGATCGCGCCCCCGTCAACATTGAGGCGATCATTGGGGATGTGCAGGCAATCCCGACAGTAGATCGCCTGGCTCGCGAAAGCCTCGTTCAATTCCCAAATCCCTATGTCGTCGACGCTCAGCCCGTGTAGCTCGAGCAGCTTTGGAACGGCGAATACGGGTCCAACGCCCATCTCGGCCGGCCCACATCCCCTCACGGCCATACCAACATATCGACCCATCGGGCGCAGGTTGAGACGCTCGGCCTCCCGCGACTCCATCAGAAGCAACGCCCCGGCCCCGTCGGAGAGTTGCGAGGAGTTCCCCGCGGTAACCGTCGCTCCTGTCCGCAGGCGCTGACCGTCCTTCAGGGCTGGCTTCAGAGTGGCAAGAGCCTCGGGCGTGGTGTCAGGGCGATTGCCTTCGTCCCGGGTAATGAGTACCTCCCGTCCGGAGATCTGGCCGGTTGCCTTGTCCGTCACTGTCATCGACACATTCATCGGAATGATTTCCTGGTCGAAGCGACCCTGCGCCTGCGCAGCAGCCGTGCGTTGTTGCGACTGCAGCGCGAATTCATCCTGGGCTTCGCGCGAAATTCCATAGTGTTCAGCCACAATCTCCGCCGTTTCCAGCATGGACATGTAGAGTTCGGGAATGCGCGCGGCTAATAGAGGATCCCTTGCCCGCGACGCCTGAGTGTAATCGGCACGGACGAGCGATATGGATTCAACGCCGCCCCCGACTACTACCGTCATGCCGTCCAACACGATTTGCTTGGCAGCGGTTGCAACCGACATCAGGCCTGACGCACAGGCGCGATCAATGCTCATTCCCGGAACGGTGACGGGAAGTCCAGCCCACAGAAGCGCTTGTCGCGCGATGTTGCCGCCAGTGCTTCCGACCTGCATCGCGGCTCCAATGATCACATCATCGACGGTCGCTGGGTCAATACCGGCTCGTTCGACCGTGGCTTTGATGGCGCTGCCAGCCAGCGCCTGTGCCTGGGTGTCGTTGAATGCACCCCGGTGAGCTTTTCCAATGGGCGTACGGGCCGCCGATACGATCACCGCTTCTCTGCTCACGATTCTCCGGCCTATCGATGCTGTTACTGTGCGGTCAGGCCGCCATCGATAATGTGCTCGGCACCCGTGATGAAGCTCGATTCATCGGACGCGAGAAATAGCACGAGATTGGACACCTCTGCGGGTTCCGCGACTCGCTTGATCGGTACTGATTGGCTTGCCAGTACGATCTGCTCATCGTTTAAAGAGGCGGTCATCATCTGCGTCCTGATGTAACCGGGATGCACTGAGTTTGCGCGTATCCCACGCGCCGCGTATTCAATGGCGACATGCTTCGTCAGACCGCGTACGGCAAACTTGCTGGCAGTGTAGGCGGGATTGGGCGTGCCGTAGATTGCCACAATTCCCGCAATGGATGAGATATTGACGATCGAGCCGCCGCGCGCCTTCAACATGGACGGGATGACATACTTCATCCCGAGGAACACGCCCGTCTGGTTGATTGAGCAGACCTTGATGTAGTCGGCCTCGGTCAACTCCGTCGTTGCCGTGACGGGACCAACCACTCCGGCATTGTTGATCAGCACCGTCACCGGTCCGAAGCGCGATTCCGCTGCGTCGACTACTGTTTCCCACGCCGCGCCGCTGGTTACATCGAGTTGGGCGTAATGAGCGGTTTCACCCAGTTCCGCGGCAAGCTTGCGACCGGCTTGCGCGTCGATGTCAGCGAGCACGACCTGAGCGCCTTCTGCAATGAAGCGCCGCACATGTGCGGCTCCCATGCCCTGGGACGCCCCGGTGATAATGGCTACCTTTCCAGCGAGACGGCCCATGGCAATACTTCCCCCTTGCAACTCGAGATGAACTGCATGATCAGTCCGTACCGGCCCCTTCTATGCCGTGCCGGGCACGGCCGGCGGCACTCATGGTCGCAAGATTCCCGGGCCAGAACGGCGCATCGAATCCAGCGGTCAGGTTTTCAATCAACCAGATACCGTCCGTACGGTGATATTCGACTCTGTAAAAACCACATGTCTCGATGCGAGGCGTGCTGCCACTCGTGGACATCAGGAGCAGATAACTCAAAGTCAGCGCCGTGTCCGGATTCTGCTGCTCGACAATCGTGTTCAGGATCATGTGCCGGCGTTGATCGTGCTGATGGGGCCAGAATTGCGCCAACCATTCAACAATCCGCGTCCGCCCGCGAAACGGGCCGACCGGAATGCGACCCGACACGTTGCCTTCCCATACCGCATTTTCGGTAAAGCAGTTGGCCAACGCCGCGAGCCGACGCTCATCGTATGCCCAGCAGTAACGTGCGATCCGCTCAGTGAACAGCATCCGGTCGGCCAACGCCCGGGTGTCAATCGGAGCCGATGAATCCTGCAGCGAGATCAGTCCTGCCGCGTGTGCCCAGGCGGGCGAGGGCGGCTTCGATGATGGGCTGGACGGTCCTGCGGACTCGTGCGACATGCCGGGGACTGTGCACCCGGCCGGCCGGCCCCGTCAATCGATCAAACAGAATATTTATCGTATTTTGGACTGACGTGCGACGGAGAGATTCGGTTATATGCGAAGGTCAGTGCTGAGCTCGATTGCAAAACCGAAAAATATTCTGTTATTTTAAAGACAACCCGGGTTGCGCCGCGCCCGCCGTCGCGCGGCCGGTCAGGAGAGTGCATGAACGCTAATACCATTACGGCCAGCCCGCGGCCGGACAACGTACCCGCTGATCGCGTCGTCGATTTCGATATCTACAACCTGATGCAGGCAGGACAAGATCCCCACAGCGCCTGGAAGGGCTTACAGGATTCTACTGCGCTGTCGATTCTGTGGACCCCGCACAATGGCGGACACTGGATCGCATTGCGGGGACGGATCATCGAGACCGTGCTCTGCGACCACGAGCGCTTCTCCAGTTACACCGTACTCGTGCCGAAGGAGACCTCCGGGGCGGCTTACCGTTTTTATCCGCTGTCGCTCGATCCGCCGCGGCATCAACCGTTCCGGCGGCTGCTGAATGACAACCTGATGCCGAAATCGGTCAATGCGCTCGAGGGCAAAGTCAGGGCAATGACCGTTGAGCTGATCGAGGGTTTCCGCGGCAAAGGCCGTTGCGACTTCATCCGGGAGTTCTCCGAGGTACTGCCCTTGAGAGTGTTCATGGAGTTGGTGGATCTGCCGCTCGATGACCTGCCACGTCTGAAATACCTGGCCGATCAGTTCACCCGTCCGGATGGTTCGATCGAGCTCCACGAGGTGACCCGGCTCTTCCAGCAATACCTGGCGCCGATCATTCAGGCGCGCCGCGGCAAGGGTGGTACCGACATGCTGAGCCGCATGATCAATGGGGTGGTCGAAGGACGCGCCGTGACCGATGCCGAGGCATCGAATATGGCCATCCAGGTGCTGGTGGGCGGACTCGACACGGTGCTGAACTTCATGGGCTTCGTGATGTTGTTTCTGGCGCAGAATCCTGAATTCCGGCGGCAGTTGATTGCTGAGCCCGAGCTGATCCCCGCTGCGGTGATGGAGTTGCTGCGGCGTTTCCCGATTGTGGCGGACGCGCGCGAGGTGCGGCGTGACCAGGATTTCGAAGGAGTGCACCTGAAGGAAGGTGACATGATCCTGGCGCCGACCGTTCTGCACGGTCTGGATGATGCTGAGTATGACTCGCCCTTTGAGGTGCGCATCGGTCGCAAGACGCCTCGCCACACGACATTCGGTAAAGGCGTTCACATCTGCCCCGGCCAGTATCTCGCCCGCCTGGAGCTGCGTATCCTGCTCGAAGAGTGGTTGCAGCGGATCCCGGAGTTTTCTCTCGAGCCCGGTGCAACAATTACTTACAGTGGCGGTATTGATCTGACAGTCAGGCCGTACGTGCTCACTTGGGAGGTAAACCGGCCGCACACCTGAGCCCGCAAAATTGCGTGCCTGGGAGCGTATCGGGCTTGCGTTGCCCATGCTGCGCAGGCGGTCAATCGCGGCGCCATCGGTATCTAACCCTGCCCTGGCCGGTGATGACTCGCGAGAAGCTGTCAGTCTGCTGGTGAAATTCGAACCGCCCGGTATGGGCAACCTCGAACAACAGGTCCATGTCCAGATGTGCGCCCGGATCCCACAGCTCGATCCGGCTCAATTGCGCCTTCGAAAACCAACCGACCGCCAGTGATTCGGGTTGGACTGGCGCGGCGCATGCCGGTTCCGTCAACCTGACTATGAACGTGTGATACACCTGGTTGATCTTGGGGATGCTCACCAGGGCGTGCGGAACGAGTTGGGTGCGATCGAGTTTGATGCGGACCTCTTCCCACACCTCACGTACCGCCGCGGCTTCCGGAGATTCCCCGGACTCAACGAAGCCGCCCGGCGGAGCCCATTTGCCCGCATAGGGTGCCCGGCCGCGCTGCATCAGCAGGATACGGTTCGCTGCGAAAATTTGCGTCAGTACCAACAGCGCCGGACCCGAGTTGTGGGCGAGAGTGACGCCGGCCTCGATGCATCGATCACATCCGGAAAAGGTGGTTGGGCCGCGATAGGGCAGGCTACGCGGCAGGGCGCTGCCACAGAAACCGCAGAAGCGGATCTGAGCCCGCATCAGTCGGCCGGCCGCGCCGGCTTCGCCCCAGGATTCGTTCGCTGTAGCGGGACTTTCCATGAGCTCAACTGTTGATCGACCGCAGCGCCGTGGGAACCGGTACCTGCGCGTATTGGCCATTGATGTACACCAGGGGAGATCGCTCGGGTCGAATCACCACCTCCTCGACACGGCCGATGAAGATGGAATGAGTCTCAATGGGAATGCTGTCCATTAGCGCGCAGTCGAATGTCACCAGGGCAGTGCACAGCGTCAATCCGCCGCTGGCCAGGCGAGACCAGTCGCCAATCTTGAAGCGGGTGTCCATGTCACCGGTGGAAAAGCGCTGGGCGACAGCGATGTCATCCGCGGAAAGTACATTCACCGTGAATCGGCCGCTGCGCTTGATAGGGTCATGCGACGTTGCGACTTTATTTACGCACACCAACAGCATCGGTGGATCCGCGGTCAACGAGCAAACGGCCGTGGCAGTCATTCCCGCCGGGACACCGTCGTTCAGGGTGGTGATGATGTTCACGGCGCCCGACAGACGGCGCATGCCGTTCTTGAACTCACTGGCAGTAGTCATAACCCTCATCGCCCCGGCACCTCAGCCGAGACTGAATCCGAGAAAAAATCGGATCATATGGTGACCGACCCGAAGGTACTCCTGCGGGTTTGGGCCCGTCAAGGTGGCGGGGATGCTCCAGATCGTCTCTTTCAGAAGTCGAATAAAAGTTGGATTTGAGTTGACGAGGGTCGACCACTGGCATATCGTCCGGTCGCATCAGCGCAGTTGCGTGCCGCGTGCCGTTGCCAGGCAACGGCACGGCACGGCGAGGATACAAGGGGGAATCATGTTGCAATCAGTGACCGCCTACGTCGCTCGCCGCACCGCCTCTCGGCCGCAGCCCCTGTTTGCAGCAGCAACGGGTTCACTCTCATGACGAGTGATTTCGCGGCGGCCGCAGCGCGCCTGATCGCGGCCTATAACGCCAAGGATCTGCTCGCGATGCGTGAGCTGGTGTCGCCGGATCTGGATTTCGCCCATTTCAATCGGGCATTTGCGTTCAACAACCGCACGGCACTGTTCGAAGTGCTCGACCAGTTCGCCGCCACTCTGGTGCCCGATCGACGGTTTCTGCCGGCCGAGCGTGTCAGCGTCTGCGGTAATGTTGTCATTCGCGAGGGTTACTACACGGGAACTGCGCAGGTTGATCTGCCCGGATTTGCCGCGGCAGGTGGCCAGATCATGCTCAAGTTCTGTTCCGTGATGCGCTTTGATTCCGCAGGCATCCTGGTGGAGTGGAAAGATTACGGCTGACGGCCCATCGAGGTCGGATTCGAACCTGGAGGAAGCGAACATGCAGATTGGGATGTTTCAGACGCCATTCATGGCGCCGGAACGCACGGCGAAACAGGTCTTCGACTGGGCCGTGCGCCAGGCAGTGGTCGCCGACGAGTTGGGATTCAGCGAATACTGGCTCGGCGAGCATGCGACTCTCAATTGGGAGGGCATCCCCAATCCTGAGCTGGTGATCGCTGCAGCAGCAGCGCAGACCAAGCGCATCAAGCTCGGGCCGCTCGCGCACCTGCTGCCTTACTACCACCCTGCCAGCCTTGCGATCCAGACCGCCTGGATGAGTCAGATATTGCAGGGCCGCTATATGTTGGGCGTGGCCACGGGCGCGTATCCAACCGATGCGGCGCTGCGCGGTATCAAGGACATGTCGGTGAACCACAAGATGATGCTCGAAGCCATCGATATCATGGAGCGCGTCTGGAAAGCCGAACCGTTCGAATTCGCTGGTGAATTCTGGAAGGCCGGTTACCCGAAGCCGGATCCCAAGAAGCCATTCCGGGACACACGGCCGTATGGCGGCACCGTTCAGATGGCCATGACCGGCCTGAGCGCTCCCTCGCCGTCAATTACTTTTGCCGGTACTCGCGGCTACATCCCTGCGTCGGTGTATGCCGGCAATGCGTTTTTGCGCAGTCACTTCCAGAGTTATGCGCAAAGCGCCGCGGCGAACGGCCGCAAGGCGGACCGATCGTTGCATCGGGTGGTTCGCGACGTCCTGGTGGCGGATACGGATGCCGAGGCGCGGCGACTCGCGACGCAGGGGCCATTGGCACGTGCGTGGATGGAATACCTCAAGCCGACCTACGAGCGTTTCGGAGTATTGAAAGGTCTACTGCACGACCCGTCGATGGATCCCGCCAAAGTGGATGTGGAGTATCTCGCAGAGCATGTCTGGATCGTTGGATCCCCCGACACCGTGGTGGCGAAGTTCGAGGAGTGGTTCGACAACCTCGGTGGCAGCTTTGGGACGCTGCTGATCTATGGACATGACTACCTGAGCGATCCGAAGCCATGGGAAGAGTCCATGCGGCTGCTGGTGAGCGAAGTCGCTCCGAGATTGAAGAGCTAACACGGCGGGGGCACGACCATGGGCAGACTTACAGGCAAGATCGCGATTATCACGGGAGCATCGCAGGGTATGGGCGAGGCGCACGCACGCGCATTTGTGCGCGAAGGCGCGCGGACCATTCTCACGGATGTCAACGCGAAAGCGGGTCGGGCACTAGCCGCCGAGCTCGGATCAAATGCCGTGTTCATCGAGCACGATGTCCGGCAGAACGAGCAGTGGTTGGAGGTGGTCCGCCAGGCTGAACAGCGCTTTGGTCCGGTCAATGTGCTCATCAACAACGCTGGTGTCATCGGACCGGTCACCGAGTTGACTGAGCTGACGGAACAAGAGTTTCTGAATGTCTGCGCGGTGAATCAGCTCGGAGTCTTTCTGGGCATGCGCGCCGTGGTTCCGTCGATGTTGAAGCATGGCAGTGGTTCCATCGTGAATGTCTCCTCCATCGCCGGCCTGGTGGGTCTGGATGCTTCACCCAATTTCGCCTACGTCGCCAGCAAGTTTGCCGTCCGTGGCATGACCAAGCTCGCCGCGAGGCGCTACGGTCCTGACAATATACGCGCCAACTCGGTACATCCCGGTTACATCAAGACGCCAATGATGGTGGCAGCAACAGATGAGCAGGGCGGGGGAGCGGCTGTCGACATTCCGCTGCGGCGTTTCGCGGAGCCCGGCGAGGTTTCGAATTTGATGGTCTTTCTCGCATCGGACGAATCATCGTTCATGACGGGCACCGAGCAGGTCATCGATGGGGGGATGTTGGCCGGCTGAATTCAAACGCACGACCTGCGCGTAGCCGCGAGGTACGTGCGACATTTTTGCGGAATACGGGGGGATCGTATGGCTGTTTCAGGCGATAGAGCGCATTTGCGCGCGTGGGTGCCAGGACTTCTGGCGACGCTGGCGACATTTTCTGCAATAGCGGATGAAGAGTCTTCAGCGAACGCACTGCAGGAGGTCGTGGTGACTGCGCAGAAGAGGACGCAGTCAATCAACGATGTGGGTTTGACCATTCAAGCGGCCTCCGCAGACGTGTTGCAGAACCTCGGGGTGAATGGTCCAGAGGACCTGGCCAAGCTCGTTCCAGGGTTCACGTTCACCAAGTCCATTTACTCCACTCCCGTTTTCACTCTGCGCGGCATCGGTTTGTATGATGCAACCTTTGGCGCGCCCCCGGCAGTAGCCGTCTATACCGACCAGGTACCGCGCAATTTTCCCGTTATGTCCAGCGCCCTCGACCTGGACATCGAAAGGGTCGAAGTCTTGAAGGGCCCGCAAGGAACGCTGTTCGGACAAAGTTCCACCGGCGGCGCCGTCAACTACATCACGGCCAAACCGACGGACGAGTTTTCGAGTGGTTTCAACGTATCCTACGAGCGATTTGAGAAAGAGGACTTCGCCGGATTCGTCAGCGGTCCACTGTCCGATACTGTCAAAGCGCGTCTGGCGGTGCGAGTCGTACAGGGCGGTGCGTGGCAATACAGCCTGTCCCGGCCGAACGACGAGATCGGTGATACCCGCAAATTGATGGCAAGAGTGACCGTTGACTGGTCACCAGTCGACAAACTGACTGTCGAGACGAGTGCCACCGCTGTTCGCGATCGCTCCGATCCGCAGGCCCCACAATACGCGCGCACCGAATTCAATACGTACAGCGCCGCTGCGCTGGCGGCAGCGAATGCCAACCCGGCGACCCGCAACCCCTACGGAGTCGTGAACAATGCCCTGTATGCAAGCATTACGACCGCGGGCTCGCCCAACTACGATGCTACTTTTCTCGGCCGCCAGACAACGCTCACCAACCGGCTGAATGATACGGATCCGGCAAATGCCAGCGTTGCGGCGGGCGCGCGTGCCATTCTGGGCACAACGGATGCGAATGGTAATGCGAGAGCCGCCGAGTGGACGCCCGGTCTGCTGGGACCCTCCAACAACAGCTATTTCCAGGGAACAGTGCGGGCGGACTACAAGCTCACGGACGCCATGACGCTGACTTCCCTATCGGCCTTTGCCCATCAAAAGCTCAATTACGCGCAGGATCTGGACGGCACCACGGCAGAGGCGGTGGACGTGCCCGTATTTGGTACGGTGCGCGCTTTCAACCAGGAGTTGCGCCTGGCCGGGGCCTTCGATCCGCTCAACTGGCTGGTGGGTGCGAGCTACGACAACTCAACCTCGCATCAGTCGAACTATTACCACTTGGCAGACTATTCGGGCAATTCGCCCATTCCCGGATTCGCGCCGATCAGCCTGACACTGAATCAGTTTGAATCCACTCTGAAGACCTACGCGGCGTTTGCGAATGGCGACTACAAGATCAATCAGAATCTGTCGGTCAACGCCGGGGTGCGCTATACGCGCAATGACGAGACTGCGAGTTACTGCTACAACGATCCGGCCAGCGACGCCGGGCAGTCCACTGCTGCGGTGTTCAGCCTGTTCCAGAACCTGTTTACCGGCCAGTCGCTGCCGGCGATCCTGCAGGGACAATGTTTTCCGCTGGGTGATGGGCTGTCGGGAACGACTTTCGGCAAGGCGACACTGTCTCCCGTGAATCGCACCCTGGAGCAGAGCAACACCTCGTTCCGGGTCGGTGCGAATTACAAGCTGGACCAGGGCACGCTGCTGTACGCGACCGTCAGCCAGGGCTACAAGGCAGGACTGTTTTCCGCAATCGGGGCGTCGAGCACGTCTCAGTACGCGCCGGCAACCCAGGAAAAGGTCGTCGCGTACGAAACCGGCTTCAAGGCTCCCTTCCTGGATCATCGGGTCAATCTGAACGGTGCCTTCTTCTACTACAACTACACGGACAAGCAGGTTCGCGGCCGGATCGCGGATCCGATCTACGGACTGTTGGAAAAGATGATCAACGTGCCCAAATCCTACATCTGGGGCGTGGAGGGCGAGCTGTTGATGCGGCCGGCGCCAGGGCTCACCCTGAGCGCGAGCGGCACCTATTTGAAATCCGAAGTGAGTCGCTCGTTCTCCCAGACACCGGACGGATCTGCGGTATACAACGCTGCCGGCTACACCGGCGATTTCAAAGGGTCGACACTACCCTTCACGCCCAAGTACAGCGCCAACGCCGATGCGGAGTACGAATTCGATATCGGCCGCAGCTGGGACCCGTTCGTTGGGGCCAATCTCCTGTACCAGGGCAGCGAGAATACGACCTTCGCCAATTCTGTGCTGCTGGCGCCTGATTTTGAAATCCCGTCATACGTGACTCTCGACGTCCGCGCCGGTATCCGCTCGAAGGATGGCAAGTGGCAGTTGAATGCGTACGGGCGCAATGTGACCGACAAATTCTATATCACGAGTATTACGACGTACCTGGACACTGAGTTTAGAATGACGGGGCAGCCGACCGTCTATGGCGTGATGTTCAAGATGAAATTCAACTGAACCGCACCGGACCGGTGACCCGGGCGCCGAGCCTGGGCCGCCGGGGCCCCGTTCGCCAGGCGCGCTGCTGCACCGACGGCTTCAGTCAAGGTTACGAACGCCATGGCAAACATCGCAACGCATCTGTTCGCAAGAGCACTGGACAGTGCGCAAAAGACGGCACTGATTTTCGGCTCACTGCGGCTGAGCTTTGCGCAGCTCCATTCACAGGTGTGCCACCTCGCAGCCGCTTTGTCGGAAGCCGGATTTGGAGCCGATGACAAGTTAGGCCTCATGCTCCCGAGCGGGCCGGAGTTCATCACATTTGAGTATGCGGCGTTTACGCTGGGCGGCGTAGTTGTTCCGCTGAACGTGCACTATCAAGGGAACGAAATCGAACATGCACTGAGCTCGTGTGAGGTCGAGTTTCTCACAATCCACGCACAGTTCCTGCCGCGCCTGACCACGGAGGTTCTCGATCGGCTGCCGGCACTTCGTCGCGTGTTTGTCCTGGGCGATGCTGCCGATCGAGTCTGCGGACGCGTGGTCGCTGCGAACACGCTTTTGAGGCACGACAAGGCGCTGAGCTGCCTCACCGAACGGCTGGCCGATGATGTGGCACTGATGCTGCATACGAGCGCCACGACTGGCAAGGCCAAGGGCGTGATGCTCACGGTCGGCAATCTACAGGCCAACTATGACAAAACGCCGGAGTGGCTCGGCATTACCGGCAGGGACCGCATCCTGTGCGCGCTACCGCTGTACAACACCTTCGGCCTCAATCAATGCATCAACGCCATGATGGTGACCGGCGCTACCCTGGTGCTCGTGCCGCGCTTCGACGTCCGCGCCTGCCTGCAGGCGATTCAGGCTCACCGTTGCTCATTTCTGCCGGCGGTACCCACCATGGTGCAGAAGATGCTGAATGATCCCGGGGTGAGCCAATTCGACCTCACCTCTGTGCAGCGGCTGCTGATCGGCGCGGCTCCTGTGCCGGCCCCCTTGCTGGAGCAGGTCTACCGGATCATGGGGCCCGACACAGTTGTCATGACTGGCTACGGTCTGACAGAGGCGAGTGCGCTCGTGTCCCTCGAGCGCACGACTCTGGACGAACAGGGTCGGCTGCATCGTCCGAGGTCGGTAGGGCAGGTGCTCCCCGGCATGCAGATGCAGGTGAGTGATGAAAACGGGCTGGAGCTGCCGCCGGGGCAGGTGGGTCAGATCTGTATCAAAGGTCCGAACGTCATGCGCGGCTACTATCGACACCCCGAACAAACAGCCCAGGCCATTGTGAACGGGTGGCTACAGACCGGGGACCTCGGCGTGATGGACGCAGAGCGGCATTTTTATATTGTGGACCGCAAGAAGGATCTCATTATCCGCGGGGGGCAGAACGTGTACCCGGCGGACATCGAGGAGGTTCTGTATGGCCATCCGGCAGTGGCGGAAGCCGCCGCCGTCGGCAAGCCACATGATGTGCTGGGTGAGGTGCCAGAGGCATTCGTCGCGCTCAAGCCGGGATGCAACGCGACCGCCCCGGAGCTGATGGCGCTGTGTCAGTCCAGGCTGGCGTATTTCAAGGTGCCGCAGGAAATCTGCATTCTCCATGAACTGCCCAAGGGGCCCACGGGAAAAATCCTGCGGCGTGAATTGCGAGCGTCCGCGGACGCTCTGCGCTGATGGACGCCGTCATTCTCGAGCGTTTTGGCGGTCCGGAAGCTCTGCGTCACGGCCAGGTCGACAGGCCGGCGTTCCGAGCCGATCAGATGTTGGTTCGCGTGGCGGCCTGTGGAATCTGCGGTCATGATCTTCTCAACCGCGCGGGTCACTTCGGTGCGACGCGGCTGCCGGCCGTGATGGGACATGAGATCGCGGGTACTGTTGAGCGGGTCGGAGACCTGGTGAACCAGTTCAAACCGGGTGATCGGGTGGCGTTGCTCCAAAGGCAGCCCTGCGGTCTGTGCCGCAGCTGTCGTGCCGGGCGTGAAAATCTGTGCCGGTCCGGCGCCGGCTTTTATGGTGAGGAGATATCCGGTGGCTACGGAGAGTACGTCGTTGCCAGTGAGCGCAATGCCGTCCTGCTGCCTCCGGGTATTCCCTTTCACCTGGGTGCGGTTCTGAGTTGTGCGGTGGGAACAGGTTTTCATGCCCTCCTGCGCGCCCGTCTCCATGCCGGCGAAGCAGTGGTGATCACGGGGGCGAGCGGGGGTGTGGGTATCAACACCGTACAGATTGCCAAGCTGATGGGATTGAGGACCTTTGCAATTACGGCTTCCGCGGGCAAGGAGAGCGAGCTGCGCAAGGCTGGCGCCGACGAAGTCATCGTCACCCCCGATTGTGAATTTCACGAGCGTGTTCGAGCCGCAACGGCCGGTGAGGGCGCGGCGGCAGTCATCGAAATCGCTGGCGCACCGACATTCGCCTCCAGCATTCGCTCAGTGCGTGCCGGCGGACGGGTGGTGCTGGTCGGCAATGTCGCTCCCGGGCGGGTGGCGTTCAATCCGGCTGTCAGCATTTTGAAGGAGATTGAATTCATTGGCAGTGGCCATGCCGTGTTGACCGATCTGCGCGAAGTCATCAACCTGGTTGAACACCAACGTCTGGCTCCGCCGATCGCCGCCACCTTGCCGCTGACAGAAGCCGCCAGCGCACACCGGCTGCTCGAGAGCCGCTCAACCATCGGCAGGTACGTGTTGACTCATGCCTGATAGCGCGTATCAGGCCACCAAGCCTGCGCGGTTGGCCACCTATGAAATCCGGGACGCCACCTATGCCGTCCGATCGTGGGGCCCCGAATCCGCGCGCCCTCTCGTACTGCTGCACGGCGCCCGCGATACCTCGGTGACATTTCAGTTCCTGGTGGATGCGTTGCAGGGGTCGTGGCGGATCGTGGCCCCGGATTGGCGGGGGCATGGTCAGACGCGGGCCGCACACTATGGTTGGTTTCACGACTACCTGGCCGATCTCGACGTATTGTTGCAAATGCTCTTCGCGGATCAGTCCGTGGACCTCGTCGGGCACAGTCTTGGGGGAAACGTGGCCACGGTATATGCGGGGCTGTGTCCCGATCGGATACGGCATGTCGTATCGCTCGATGCCTTCGGTACATTGCCGCCGACGAATGCGGAATTTCCGCAATTGCTCCAGGGCTGGTTACAAGGCACCCGGAATCAGCCGGTCAATACCCGCTACGATTCAGTCGAGCAAATGGCGGGCAGGCTGTGCGCTGCCAATCGGCGGCTGGGTTGGGACAAAGCCCTGTTTCTCGCGAGGCACTCATCCCGGTTGGGACCGACAGGCGGATTGGAATGGCGGTTCGATAGCTCCTACCGCCGATCCATGCCCACCTTCCATAGCCTGGCCGAGTGGCTCAGTTGCTGGCGCGGGATTATCGCGCGTCAGTTGTGGATTGCGGCCGAAGAGCAGCGCCGCGGCACTGTACGAGCTGACCCCGAGGCCTTTGCGCTCGTGCGCGCACAGCTCGCACCGGGGTCGCTGGTGTTTCTTGCGAACACAGGACACAACGTTCAACACGACTCGCCCGGCCCATTGGCCGCGCTGATCGAAGCGTTTCTCAGCGATTGAAGCGATCACGGCAGCACCATCCTGCCTGCCGGACCTCGATCAATCGGCGGCGTTTTTCCGGCTACGGCGAGCCTTGGCCCCCAGGCTCGAGGTGCCCGCATCCAACGGCTGCAGCAGGGACATGGTTCGATCGACCACCGAGCTGGTCGCCTTCATCAGGTCGCGCGGTTGCCGATAGAGCAGCCAGGTAATGATGATCTGGTTGACACTGCCATTGAGGATGGCCGCGGTCTCATAGACGTTTGGTCCCGATTTCCATTCGCCGTCCGCTTCGCCTTGCCGGATCAGGTGCACAATGATGCGGACGTAGTCGTCAATGCTCTCTCGGACGGAGCTTTCGCTGACCAGCACGCTCGGCCAGATTTCCAAATAGAGCGTACGCGCCCACTCCGGGTTGCGGCGCGCGAAATCGGCGGCAAGCCACAAATAGAGTCGCAGCCGCTCGCGGCAGGATTTCTTGCCCGCTGCCGTATGTGCATAGTCGGTGAAAAAGCGGCCCAGATGCTCCTGTGGAACCGCGTAGGCGAGATCTTCCTTGCTCGGGAAATAGTCGTAAAGAGAGGACACGGGCATTCCTGCTTCGGAAGCGATGTCTCCAATCCGGGCGCGCGAAATGCCATCACGCGCAAACACGCGCAACGCGGCGCGCAGGATTTCCTGTTCGCGCATCTTGCTGCGTTTCTGTTTTCGATCGCCGCTGTCCTGCGACCACTTGGCCGCCATGGCCTCAATGACCACCTGTGACGGGTCGTCACCCTCGACAGAGGGTGCTTCCGGCAGAGTCAACTTGGCTGAGGATCTGGCCACAGGATTCGAGTGTGAGGTAAAAGCGATAAAAAGTCGATTTCAGCACCCGACCCGCAGTCGCTTCAATAACGGCCCCCTGTCGATGGCCATGTGCCCGGTTCGGCGCACCTGGCGGACTGTGCCGCGGTTGTCGTACTCGCGTGTGGCGAACGGCAGGTTACCCCGCGCACTGAATTGAAGTCAATTCGAATGAAAATCGAATCTCTGCGAAACTGCCGTCGGTCGTGGGACGCCCCCAGGCGGCGCAAAGTGGCGAAAAAATGAGGGAAACAATAGTCATGCAGTGAAATTGGCGGCTTGGATCATGCGATCTTGAGTTCAGCAGAATCCGATAAAACATCGGATTATTTTCTTGACAAGACACGGAAGCTGAGTACATATACGTACTCACCGTGAGGGGGCGAGGGGACAGTCACATGGCGTCGAACAAGGTAGCTGCGATCGCGGCGGCAACCACTGGTCTGCGCAGCGCGTGGGCGCAGGCGCAGCACATCGATCTGATCTCCGCCGTGGTGTCGCAGGTATTCAAGGGCACGGGGCTGGGCCTGGATGATGTCGATTTCGTGATCGACTCCGGCAGCGACGTGTTGGATGGGCGCAGCATTTCGAACTGCGGCTTTCTGGGCGCGCTCGGAGCCCATCACAAGGAAGAGTCGCGGGTGGAAGAGGATGGCTTGTGGGCCGCTATGTATGGCGCCGCCAAGATCGCCTCGGGCGCTGCCAGCGTGGGCCTCATCGTCGCCTATTCGAAGCCCTCCGAAAGCGACTTCAACCTGTTCTATTCGAGTCAGTGCGAGCCCTTCTATCAACGGCCGGTCGGCTTTGATCATCGCGCGGCCAGCGGTCTGCAGGCGCAGCGCTACTTGGGCCGGCACGGTTTGTCCGAACGCGACCTGGCGCGAGTGGTGGCCAGGCGCTGGGCGGATGCGGCGCGTCACGGGCGAGTTGAGGTTGCTTCGGTGCCAGGCGAGGACGACATTCTCGCCTCGGACAACATAGCGGCCCCTCTCAAGGCGCTGATGATGTCGCGTCCGGTGGATGGCGCGGTGGCCGTGCTGTTGGCGAACCAGGACATTGCACGGCGCGCAGCTCGTACGCCGCTGTGGATCACCGGCATGGGCAGTTCGATGGACCGCCATTCCTTCGCGGCCCGCAAGCCGGACCGGCTGGAGGCCTGTGAGATTGCGGCTCTCAGGGCCTATGCGCAAGCCGGCTGGAAGAGCCCGCTGCGGGCCGGCATTGCCGAGGTGAGTGCTTCATCGGTGGTCACAGAGTTGATGGTGTTGGAATCACTCGGACAGGCGAAGGCGGGCCGCGGCATTGAGTTGCTGGAGGGTACAGTGTCGATCAACTCATCCGGCGGAGCATTGCCGGCTGACCCCATCATGGCGACGGGCCTGGTGCGACTGAGCGAAGCCATGCGGCAGATGTCGTACCCGGCAGATTACGGCATCGCCACCGCGCCGACCGCGGCCGTCGTACACGGCGCGGGGGGTGTCGGAATGCAATCACACTGTGTCATGACACTGGAGGCCTGAGCAATGGCTCAACACGTGGGAATTGTTGGAGTTGGCCAGACAAATCACTCGCGCCGCCGTACCGACGTCAGCCAGGCGGGCCTGGTCCGCGAAGCTGCGGATCGTGCCCTGAAGGATGCGAAACTGACGATGGAAGATATCGATTCCATTGTTGTTGCAACCGGCCCCGTTCTGTTCGCGGCGGTCAATCAGCCGGAGAAGTGGGTTGTCGATGCCATTGGCGGAGTGCTCAAGCCCCTGGTGCGGGTCACGAGCGGAGGCGGAACAGGGCTGGCCGGAATGCTCGCGGGGTACTATCAGATCGCCGCGGGGCTTGCCGACCGGGTTCTCATCGTGGCCTACGACAAGTTGTCGGAAGGCGCTCTGCAGTACTCCATCTCCACGCTCTACGATCCATTCTGGGGCCGTGAGTTTGCGGTGGGCATCATGGGATTTTCCGCCGCCTATTGGCGCGCGCGCATGGACACGCTCGGTCACACCGAAGAAGCTGCGGCGATGGTGGCGGTGAAGAACCGGCACAACGCCATGACGAATCCGCATGCCCACGTCAAGAAAGAGGTTACTGTCGAGGAAGTCTTGCGATCCAAGCCGCTGGCGTGGCCAATCAAACTCCTCGACGTGCCGCCTATTTCGGACGGCGCGGCGGCCGTCGTCATGTCATCGGAACGCATGGCCGCCAAGTCCACTGACCGGCCGGCGTGGATCCGGGGCATTGGCTATTTCTGCGAAGCAGACAATGCACCAGCACGCTCGATGTTGGTCTCGGAGCCGCTGGCCATCGCCGCACGCCGCATCTATCGCGCCGCCGGCATTACCAATCCTCGCCGTCAGTTCGATGTCGTGGAAGTGCAGGAACCCTACACGTGCTTCGAGCTCAGTTACTACGAGTCCCTGGGGCTGTGCGCGCCCGGGGAGGCCGCAGAGTTGATCCGATCCGGCGCCACCCAGATCGGCGGTGACATCCCGGTCAACCCCTCGGGCGGGTGCGCCGGCGCCAATCCGATCGGTGCGGCTGGCCTCGTGCGCGTCATCGAAGCGGCTTCCCAGGTCATGGGAAAGGCGGCGTGCAACCAGATTCCAGGGGCGAAACTCGCCCTGGCCCAGTCCGGAGGCGGTTGGGCCAACCTGCGTGGCATCGCCGTGCTGGGTGCCTAGGGGAAACGACCATGCTGGCTATACCTGATACCTGTCCCATCGACCTCGAGCCGCTGAAGAGCGAGCTCAGGATGCCGTACACACTCACTCCCGGACGCGCCACGGGCACTTTCCTGGCCGAGATCGGCCGGCGCCGCATCGTGGGCAGCCGCTTCAGCAAAAGCGGCCGTGTGGTGGTGCCCGCACAGGATTTCTGTCCGGATACGGGTGATTGCGACTTCGAGTTCGTGCAGGCGCCGGAAACGGGCGTGCTGAGCGGATTTACGCTCACGGCGGCAGGCCTCATCGGCCTCATCCGCATTGACGGCTCAGATGTTGATTTTCCACACCGGATCGTAGCGGCGACTGCGGCCGATCTGCATGTCGGTCTGCGAGTGCAAGCGGTCTGGGCCGACGGCATTGAGCGCAGCATTCTCGCGATCGCCGGCTTTCGGCCGGCTCCCACGGCTCCCGTCGGCAAGGTCATACCGCTGGAGAATCCTGCGGCGCCAGTGGAGGTCATTCCGTATGAGATGACGCTTCACTACCAACATGCCTTCGGTCCTTACTACGGGCGCCTGTTTGATGAGATAAAGACCCAGCGGCGGATCATGGGTGTGCGCAGTCCCAGCGGCGAAGGCGCGTTGTTACCACCCCGGGAGATTTGTGATCTCACACATAACCCCACGGGTACCTGGGTGGAAGTGGGGCAGACGGGCACGGTGCGCGCAATGTCGGTGATCTATCTCGAGTTCATCGGTCAGAAGCAGCCGCCGCCATACATCTACGCTGAAATCATGCTCGACGGCGCCTCCACCCGGTTGATTCACAACGTGGCCGGCATCGACATGAGCAGGGCGAAGGAACTCGTCAAGCCCGGGACCCGGGTACGTGCGGTGTGGCGTGAAACACGGACCGGTTCGCTCGATGACATCTCGCATTTCGAGGTGATCGAGGAGCAGCCATCTTGAGAGTCCGAGCGCGGCCGCCCGCTACGGAACACCGCCGTGTTTGAAATCCATACACTGAAGATGGGTGAGCTGCTCATTCCGGAGGATGGGGCGCTGCTGTTCGACCCGGTGCACGTGTGGCTGGTCACTGACGGGCGCACGCGAATTCTGGTGGACGGCGGAATGCCGGCGATCGCCGAGGTGACGCGACGCCTCAAAGTGAACGGCGCGGGCGGCGGCCATGATCACCTGCGGCAGGCGCTTGCATCCGTCAAGCTGACACCCGAGCAGATCGATTTCATCATTGTGACTCACCTGCACTACGATCACGGCTCGAATCTCGACCTGTTTCCCAAGGCTTGTGTTGTCATTCAGCGCGATGAGCTGGCACATGCAACCGACCCGGTGCCGACACAACGGCCCTTCTATTTCAAGGAAGCGCTGCTTCACGTGTTGGGACGCAAACGGCCAGGAGCCTTGCGCGTCGTGGATGGGGACATCGACCTCATGGAAGGTATTCGGATCCTGAAGCTTGCGAGTCACACGCCCGGCATGCAGGTACCGATCATGACCACCACACGAGGCAAGGTTGCGCTGGTCTCTGATCTTGGCGACCACTACCGGAACTGGTTTCCGGCCGACCCGCGTGCCACCCGTCATCCGTTGAACTATCTCTCCGATACCTTTCTGCCGAGCGGCATCCGTACAGAGACCGAGCGCGCCTACATCGAATGTATGCGCCGCGCCAAACAAGCCGCAGACATTGTAGTTCCGGCCCACGACACCCGGATTCCGCGGCACATCCCGCGTGACTGGTTCGAGTTGCCGTCCGAGCCCGAGCCGCCTCTGATTGCGCTCCGGGGTGCTGTATGAAACTTGAAACATTGCTCTACGAAGTCGCAGATGGAGTCGGGACAATCACTTTGAACCGCCCCGAAGTCATGAATGCGACCAACGATCAGTTGTATCGGGAACTGGCCGGTCTGCTGCGAGAGATTGCCGACGATGCACAGGTCGGCTGCGTAGTCGTTACGGGTGCCGGCCGCGGATTTTGCGCCGGCGCCGACGTCAAGTCGATGAATCCCGATATGAAGCTGCTGGCACGGCGCAAGCGTCATCGTTGGATTCTAAACGACATCCTGCGGCCGTTGGCCAGCCTGGAAAAGCCCGTCATCGCGGCGGTGAATGGGCACGCGGTGGGCGCGGGATTCAACATGGCGCTGGCCGCAGACATCATCATTGCGAGTGAGAAGGCCGTATTCAGCCAGATCTTTACGCGCCTCGGGCTCGTGCCGGATCTCGGTGGCATGTATCTTTTGACGCGTGTGGTGGGTCTCAACAAGGCCAAGGAGTTGTGTTTTACGGCGCGCAAAATCGACGCGCGCGAGGCACTGGATCTAGGCATAGCCAACCGCGTGGTGCCGGCCGAGGAGTTGATGACGACCGCCATGGCCCTGGCTCGCGAAATTGCGGCTGGCCCTCCGACCGCGCTTGCAATGATCAAAACGCTTCTCAACCAGTCGTCAAACTCGTCACTGGAGCAGATGCTGGAATACGAGAGCTACGCTCAAACGCTCGCGTACACAACACCCGAACATCGTGAAGGCGTTGCAGCATTCCGCGAAAAGCGCCCGCCGAATTTCCGCGGCGTGCGCGAGTAACTTGCGTGGACTTTTCCTTCAGCCCCGAGGAGATTGCTTTTCGCGATCAGTTGCGGGCCTGGCTGAAGGAGAATCTGCCCAGCGATTGGGGCGCGAGCGTTTTCGAGCCCGATGATGAGGACGAGCGCGCCCATTTCCGTCTCTCCTGGGAGCGCAAGTTATTTCGCGGTGGCTGGAACGGTATCCACTGGCCAACGAAATATGGCGGCCGCGGGGCCACGCTCATCGAGCAGGCCATTTTCGCAGAAGAGATGGCACGGGCGCGGGCACCGGATGGCCTCAACATCATCGGTCGCAACCTGGTCGGAACGACCCTGCTGCATCACGGTACCGAAGCGCAGCGCGAGCGCTTTCTGCCCACCATTCTCTCCGGCGAGGAGGTCTGGTGCCAGGGGTTCTCGGAACCCAACGCCGGGTCGGACCTGGCGTCAGTGCGTTGTCAGGCGGTGTTGCAGGGTGATCATTTCGTCGTCAACGGCCGCAAGATCTGGACCAGCTTTGCGCAGTATGCGCAGTGGTGCATCCTGCTGGCGCGTACCGACTCGCACTTGCCGAAGCACCAGGGCATCAGTTTTCTGCTCGTGGACATGAGCTCGCCGGGCATTTCAATCCGACCGCTGCAGCAGATTTCGGCTGAGAGTGAGTTCAACGAGACGTTCTTCGAGAATGTGCGAGTTCCGGTCGGCAATCTCGTCGGCGAAGTGAATGGTGGCTGGCGCATTGCCATGACGACTCTGGCGTATGAGCGCGGACCGGAGGACTCGCTCGCCCGGCAGGTCCGTTTCAAACAGGAGCTGGATCGGCTGCTGCAAGCGCTCTGCTCGCTCAGACAGGGCAGCGGCCACGCGCTCGACAATCCGGTCATCCGCGACAAGCTCGCGCGGGCGATTGCAGAAAACGAAATCATGCGACTCAACGCCCTACGTCATTTCAGCCGCACACTGCGTGGCAAGCCCCGCGGCGCGGAAGCTTCGATGGGCAAGCTCTACTGGAGTCACGCTGCGCAAAACATGTACGAAACGGCGTTGGAGGCTCTCGGCCCGCTCGCACCCATTTCGGGCGGTGACCCATTGTCAGTCGCCGACGGCCGCTATCAATTGAGCTACCTGCACTCGCGCGCGTTTACGATCTACTCCGGCACGTCGGAGATTCAGCGCAACATTATCGCCGAGCGGATGCTTGGCTTGCCGAAATGAACCGCCATGGATTTTGATTTCAATGATGAGCAGTACCTGTTCCGCGACACCGTGCGGCAGTTTCTGACAGATCATTTTCCCGGGCCGCAGCCGGAGGCTCCCCGCCCCTGCGCCGAGACGGTGAAGACGCTCTGGTCGGGGCTGGCGGAGCTCGGCATCTTTTCCCTGTTGGTGCCTGAATCCTACGGCGGACTGGGACTGACCCTCGTGGATCTCGCTCTGGTCCTGGAGGAATTCGGCCGCAGTCTCATCCCGCCGCGAGTGGTGGATACATTGGTCGCAACCGATGTGATCGTCCGGTTCGGTACGAGCGAGCAGCAGGCCAGACTCCTGCCGCAGATCGCCGCGGGGCGCTCGAGTGTCGCGATCGCCATTTGCGAGCCGAATGCGCGTTATTCAATGGCCGATCTGACTACAGTGCTGACTCCCAGCGAAGGCGGATCATGCCTGAACGGCGTGAAAATGCTCGTGCCGGATGCGCTGGCTGCCGACAAACTGCTCATTGTCTGTCGGTTCGCGGAAGGTCGCGGGGCAGTAGATGGTTGCGGGCTCGTCATTGTGGATCGCGACCGCAGGGGAATCATCTTTCGCGAGCAACAAACTCTCGATCCGGCGTGCCCCTATTTTGAGGTGGGTCTGCGCAATGTCGAGGTGGCAGGCGGTGAACTGCTGGGTGGTGGCGCGGTTGCCGCGGCGGCAGGCCGGCTGTTTGATGCGAGTGCGTTTGCAGCCGCTACCGTGATGACCGGAGTTGCCGCCAAAGTCCTCGACACGACAGTGGACTACGTCAAGCAGCGCACTCAATTCGGCAAGGCCATCGGATCCTTCCAGGCCATCAAACATCGGTGCGCCGACATGCTGGTCGCTGTCGATTCCAGCCGCTCGGCGGCTTACTATGCCGCCTGGGCATTGGCCAACGATGCCCCCGGTCGGTCCAGCGGCGTGTCAATTGCCAAATCGTTCTGCGGAGATTCGGCGCGGTTCGTGTGCAATGAAGGCATCCAACTTCATGGTGGCATGGGATTTACCTGGGATCTGGGCTTGCACTTCTATTTGCGTCGTGTAAAGACGCTCGAATACTCCTTTGGGGATGCCACTTTCCACCGCCAGCGCCTGCTGGCCGAGACACTGCGCGGGCTGCAATGTGCCTAAGGCGTATCAAAGTCGAGGCGGTAGAGGCGCCGTGCCGTATGCTCGAACAGATCGGCCTTCTGCGCCGGGGATGCACCACTTGCCACGCGCTTGAAGGTGTTCCAGAGCACCGCGTAGGAACACATGGCCTTGTCCACCGGAAAGTTGCTCTCGAACAGGCAGCGGCGGGTACCGAAGACTTCGATACATGTATCGAAGTAAGGACGCCACGCTGCGGCCAGCTGCATCGATGTAGGTGGAGTAGGTTCCATGTGAAATCGGGCACCTGTGATGATCATTCCGAGGCCCCCGAGCTTGATGTGCACGTTGGGGCACTGGGCCAGGGCTCGCAGGTCCCGCTGCCAGTCAGCGAATGTCTCGCGCTCTCGGTCGCGGTACCAACCTACACCGATGGGACAGCCCACGTGATTGAGTACGATTGTGGTATCGGGGGCTGCCCGGGCCAGCCGCGTCAACTCGACAATCTGCTCGTGATAGAGCAGGGCATCAAACGTCAGCTTCCGGCGTGCCAGCATGCGCACGCTGCGGACAAAACGTTCCTCCGACAACATCCCGGCCGGCGCCGGCCGGATGACTATTCCGTCTGGAAAGTGGCTATCTCGCGCGACGCTTTGGCGCACTCCGCGGAAACGCGCAGGCGAGGCGGCCAGATGAGCGTCGAGCGTGCTGGCGAGCAGGTCGGGTGCCAGCAGGTTCGCGAAGCCCACGATTGCGCTGCAGGCCCGCAACGCGGGATGAGTCGCAGCGATTTCACGACTGAGACTCTCTATGCGCTCGGTCTCACCGACCGGCCGCAGATGCTCGGCGCCAGTCTTGCGATAGGCGTAGTGACACTGCACGAACACCGTGGCCACGATGTTGTGGCCCGTACTGACATCCGCAATGAGATCCGCAGCGAGATAGCGCTTTCCGGGCTCCTCCCACAGATGGTGATGACCATCGACGATCGGCAGTGATGGCTCCAGTATCGGCTCGGAATGCAGCGCCAGCCAGCGCGGATCAGGATCGGGATAGCGGTAAAGGCCTGCGACGTCGAGTGCCACGCGGTCATTCTAGCGGCATTGACGGGTTTCTGAAAGTCGAATATGTTTCGGAAAATTGAGGGGGCTGTCAGATGCAGATCGGATCGTTGATCAGTCGCGCGGCGCGGCACCATGGCGACGCTCCATGTCTCACCGAAGTTGATCGCACGCTCAGCTTTCGCGAATTCGATGCGGCAACCAACCGTGTGGCGAATTCGCTTCGCGCCCGGGGCCTCGCTGCCGGCGACCGGGTCGCCGTCATCCTGCCCAACTCCATCGACTGTTTGATTGCTTACTACGCACTGGCCAAAGCGGGCTTGGTCCGCGTTCAACTGAACACGCGCGAGACTCTCGAGAACCATCTCTACAAGATTGAGGACAGCGGCTCGCGGGCCGTGATTCATGCCGATATAGACGGTGTCGGCGCTGAAATCAACATTGGGTGGACCGAGTTGCGCACGATGCTGGCCACGGGTAGTGATTCGCCTTGCAGGGTGGACCGTGCTCTCGATGCGCCGCTGCGCCTCGGATACACCGGTGGAACGACGGGCAGGCCGAAGGCCGTTACGTTGACAACGCGCGGCGAGTTGGTCGAATGCACGGCTTTTCTGACCGATCTGATCCCGGACATGGCCCGCGGTGACACTTTTTTGCATGCCGCGCCCATCGTGCACGCCTCCGGTGCTTTCTTCCTGCCCAGCCTGGTGCGCGGCGCGCACTCCATCATCATGCCGAAGTTCGCTGCAGGTGAGTTTCTGCAGCTCGCGGCGCGTTCGCGTGCGCAACTGACGTTTCTCGTGCCAACAATGTTGGCCATGTTGATGGAACACCCGGACATCGACGTGAGTCAGCTTGAATTCCGGCGGATTGCTTACGGTGCGTCGTCCATTTCTCCCAGCCTGATCGAGCGTGCCCAGAAGCGTTTCGGGCGCGTCTTCGCCCAGTGCTACGGGCAAGCGGAGAGTCCGATGGTGATTACGTGTCTGGCGCCCGAGGATCACGACCGGGTCGGCTCCTGTGGTAGGCCATTTACGGTCGCCGAAGTGGCAATTTTTGACGACGCGGACCGGGAATTGGCTCCCGGGGAGCACGGCGAGATCGTGTGCCGGGGCCCACAAACGATGGCCTACTACTGGAATCGCCCTGAGCAGACGGCACAGGCTTTTCGCAACGGCTGGCTCCATACCGGGGACATCGGTTACATGGATGAAGACGGCTTCTTCTATATCGTCGATCGCAAGAACGACATGCTGATCTCCGGCGGATACAACGTTTACCCGCGCGAAGTCGAGGATGTGTTGCTGGCCTTTCCGGGTGTCGTCGAGGCTGCGGTCGTCGGACTTCCCGATGAAAAGTGGGGAGACCGCGTGGTTGCGGTCGTCGCTGGTCGGGCGGACCTCGATCCAGAGGCGTTGTCAGAGCACGCCCGCACGCGCCTTTCAAACTACAAGCGACCCAAATCGATCGAGATCTGGCCGGAGTTGCCCAAGAGCGGTGCCAACAAGATTCTCCGGCGGGTCGTGCGCGACCGGATTCTCGCGAGCTCTGCAGGGAAATCCGCGCCATGAACATCCCGCCGCGCGACATTGATGCGCTGATCGAGCTTTTCGACTCGTCGGATTGGGACGAGATGCATCTGCAGATCGGGGACTTCGAGCTGTTCGTGTCCACCGATCCTGAGGCCAGGCAGCCCGGTCACGGGCTGAATGCCCCGGCCCCCCTGCGGACGCCGCCGCTGGCGGCGACGGCACCGGCGCCCGCATCCGCCGGTCAGCCGGCTTCCGGCGGACCCTCGGCAACCGTGGCGGCAGCGGTGGCGGTTCCGTCCAATTGGGTCCCAGTCAAAGCACCCAATCTTGGCACGTTCTATCGAGCGCCCAAGCCGGGTGCGCCGGCCTTTGTTGAGATCGGTCAGTCGGTCGAGCCTGACACGGAAATCTGTCTCATCGAAGTGATGAAGCTGTTCACCACCCTCAAGGCTGGCGTCAAGGGAGTGATCAAACAGGTCTGCGTCCAGGACGCCAACATGGTGGAGTTCGGCGATACGCTCTTCTACATCGAACCCGCATAAATGCGTGTGAAGCGCCTCTTCATTGCAAATCGAGGTGAGATCGCCGTGCGGGTGATGCGAACAGCGCACGCACTCGGAATCGAAACTGTCCTCGGGGTGTCCGAAGCCGACAAAGTGAGTCTCGGTGCGGAACTAGCCGGCCGTGCAGTCGTATTGGGTCCGCCGGCGTCAGCCAGGAGTTATCTCGATGTACGCCTGGTTGTCCACGCCGCCAAAGCGACCGGGTGTGATGCACTCCATCCCGGATACGGCTTCTTGTCGGAGAAGCCCGAGTTATCGCGATTGTGTGAGCAGGAAGGCATCACTTTCGTAGGCCCGCGCGCGCAGACGATTGAGGCATTGGGTGACAAGCTGGCAGCCCGCGCCATCGCCCACGAGACCGGCGTGCGTACCGTTCCCGGGACGCCTCATATGGCTTCGGTAGCTGACGCACGACGCGCCGCCGAGGAACTCGGCTACCCTGTGGTGATGAAGGCCTCGGCGGGCGGTGGTGGCCGAGGCATGTTCAAAGCGCAGGGGCCTGCGGAATTAGATGCCTTTTTTGATAAGGCTTCGCGCGAGGCGGCGGCTGCGTTTGGTGATGGGCGTCTGTACCTGGAGCGTTTCATCGAACGGGCCCGCCATGTTGAGGTGCAGATCGTTGGCGACGGGGAAGGCAAGGTTGTTCACTTCGGAGAGCGCGATTGTTCCGTACAGCGGCGCTATCAGAAGTTGATTGAAGAGGCGCCGGCCGCGGCGGTCCCGGAGCCTACGCGGCAGCGGCTGCATGAGGCGGCCATTCGTCTCACCAGCTTCGCCAACTATCGCAACGCGGGGACCGTCGAGTTTCTCTACGACGTGGAACGCGACGATTTCTATTTCATCGAAGTCAACTCGCGTATCCAGGTTGAGCACCCGGTGAGTGAGGAAATTACCGGCCGCGACCTCATTGCACACCAGCTCGCCGTGGCCTCTGGTGAGGGTGTCGGAATCGAACAGCGCGACGTGCGGATTGCGGGCCACGCGCTTGAAATTCGTGTGAATGCCGAAGATCCCCGCAATGGGTTTGCACCTTCGCCCGGGCGGATTGCGCTCTGGCAGGCGCCGCAAGGTGACGGCGTACGTCTGGACACCCATGCGCGACAGGGATACCTGGTGCCCCCGTTCTACGATTCGATGATCGGCAAGTTGATTGTTCATGGCCGGGATCGCGGGCAGGCGATCGAGCGGATGCTCAAAGCCCTCGGTACCTTTGCCATCCAGGGGCCCAAAACCACCTTGCCGCTGGCGCGCGCGATCGTGTCCCACCGTGATTTTCACGACAACCGAATTACCACGCGCTGGCTGGAAGAAGTTGGCTTACCCGCGTTCCTGGCTGAGAATTAGGCAGAGGCAACATGGCACACATCGACTTTCTCGATGAGACGATGCGCGACGGGCAGCAGAGTCTCTGGGGCCTGCGTATGCAGGCTGGCATGGCGTTGCCGGTGTCTCCACTGATCGACCGCAGCGGATTTCGAGTCATTGACCTGACCGGTGGTGGCATGCTGGATGTACTGACCCGGTACTGCCAGGAAAACTACTGGGAAGGCCTTGACCTGTTGGTGGCGTCGATGCCCAGGACTCCAGTGCGCGCCGGTTTGCGCTCGAACGCCTGCGTGACATTCGGCCTCACCCCGGATGCCCTGATGGACCTTTGGGTGCGGCGGCTGTGCGTGCACGGCGTGCGCTCCTTCTGGATCTACGACGTGTTGTTCAATTTCGACAAAACGTTGCGGTTGGCCAAGGTTGCGAAGGAGTTCCAGGCCGAAGTCGCCGGCGCCATCATGTTCGCGCTTTCACCGGTGCACACGGACGACTACTACGCCGACAAGGCCAACCAACTGTCAGCCTCACCCGATATCGACACGATACTGCTCTATGACACTGCGGGGGTTCTCGACCGCGATCGTATGCAAACCTTGCTGCCCGCCATCGTCAAGAATGCACGTGGCAAGCGGATCGAGTTCCATTCCAACAATCTGCTGGGTGTGTCCGCGAAGGCGTACCTGGATGCAATCGACTTTGGTGTCACTATCTTGCACACCGCCAGCCGGCCGATGGCCAATGGGCCGTCAGTTCCATCGACTGAGATCATGGCGAGAAATGTGGAGCTGAGGGGCCACACACATGGCCTGAACAGCGCCCTGTTCAAGCCTGTGGCTGATCACTTTGAGGCAGTCGGCAAGGCGGCGGGATTTCTTGTCAATCAGTACGCCGAATACGACGTCTTCTCCATCGCACACCAGATTCCCGGCGGGATGATGGGTACCTTCAAGGCGCAGCTCGCTCAACACAACATGATGGATAAGTTGAGCGAAGTACTCGACGAAACAGCGCGCGTGCGCCGGGAGTTGGGTTACCCTGGAATGGCGACCCCATTCAGTCAGCTCGTCGGCATCCAGGCGGTTCTCAACATCGTGACGGGCAAACGCTACGGGACCATTCCGGATGAGGTCATACAATATGCCGCAGGTTTCTACGGGAAGACGGTGGCGCCGGTGGACCCTGATATTCTCGACAAGATCATGACTGCGCCGCGCGCCAAGGAGGTGCTTGCGCACCCTCCGGAACAGCCGACGATCGCCGACCTGAAGAAGCGTTATGGGACGGATGATGAGGATGAGCTCATTCTGCGGGCGCTGGTTCCGGCGGCTGACATTGAGAAAATGCGGGCTGCTGGACCTGTGAAAACCCACTATCCCCTGCTGTCATCCCCTGAGCTGGAGCAGGTGCGCAAGCTCATGAAGCTCACCCGGTCACCCGTCATTGAGATCAAGTCGTCCGCCATGAATCTTTCGCTGCGCCGTGGCGTGGACAAGACGCGAATGAGGTGAAAGCCCGCCGCTGCGGCAACTCACCAAGCGTTTTCAGCCAGCGATTCTCCAAATGCGTCTGGCTAATATCTCTTCAATAATTACGTCATAGTTATCATAAGTTATTGAATAATAAGAATTTATCGTTAATTTTATCTCTTCTATAATCTCGTCATGTATTCCGCCACTCAAAGCATCCTCCAGCTATTGAGGTCGGGACCGAAGGCCAGTCCCGATCTGCTCCAGGCCCTGGGGGGCTCTGCGTCGACTGTCCTGCGAAACCTACGGTCACTCGAGCGGGAGCGGCGGATTGTTCGGATGGGCAAGACCCGCGGAGCGCGCTATGCATTGCGTCGAGCCATCGCCAACATTGGCTCGGACTGGCCGATTTATCGCGTCGATGAGACCGGTGCCGCCCAAACGCTGGGGACTCTCGAAGCGATTGCGAGCAACAGCTACTACGTTACGGCCGGGCCTGCGCGGATTCAGGGGCTTTCCGCTGGGATTCCGTATTTCCTCCAGGATGCGCGGCCGGGCGGGTTTCTGGGGCGCACGGTGCCGAATGCCTATCCGGACTTGGAACTCCCTGCTCGGGTTGTTGACTGGACGGACGAGCATTTTCTCGTTTACCTGACGAGGCGGGCTACCGATACAACCGGCGCGCTCATTGTGGGATCGGAGTCGATGGATCGGCATCTCTCGGGCGCGCAACAGGCGCCGGTGGTGTCAGAGAATGCTCGGGCCACTGAGTATCCCCGTTTTGCCATTCAGGCGATGACAGGAACACCGCCAGGCTCGTTTGCTCAGGGCGAGCAGCCGAAATTTACGGCTTGGGTCGGCAATTCACAGCGCAGGGTGGCGGTCATCGTCAAGTTCTCGCCGCCACAGTCGACCGCGGTCGGTCGCCGCTGGGCGGATTTGCTCATCTGCGAACATCTCGCGCACCGCGTGTTGGAAGAGTCCGGAGTCGCCGCGTGCAGGTCGGAAATTCTGGATTGCGGGGACCGCATTTTTCTGCAATGCGAGCGCTTTGATCGCAGCGGCGCGGAGGGCCGGCTGGGTGTTGTTTCGCTGTTTGCTGTGGATACTTGTCGCTATGGCAAGCTCGATTCGTGGACGGCCGCGGCACAGCGCCTCTGTGCAGACTGCCTGCTGTCGCTCGAGGACGCGGATCGCATCAGTCTGCTCGATGCCTTCGGCGCCCTGACCGCCAACACGGATCGCCACTTCGGCAATATCACGTTGTTCGATGACTATCAGGGAGCGTTGAGGTTGGCGCCGGCATACGACATGTTACCCATGTTGTTTTCACCCCAGAACGAGCAGATTGTTACGAGGCAATTTGCGGCGCCGGCCCCGCGCGCGGCGTGGTTGTCCGTCTGGCCCCGCGCCCGCTCCTTGGCCGAGACTTATTGGAACCGTGTGATTGCGGACGGGCGGTTGAGTGAGGAATTCCGGCAGTTGTGTGTCGCAAGTCTAGGGGTATTGCGGGCGTTGCCCGCGCGACGGAGCGCCTCCGGTTGAGCTACTAGAACGAAGGCCTGGCGGTCCAGTGCTCCACACGTCCGCGAAGGTTGGCTCGTGCCAGATTACCTCCCTTCAGTCAGGCACCCAACTCGGCGGTCCACCATGCCTTGGTGGCCTGACATGTTTCCAGGGCCCTCTTGTAGGCTTCGCGTCCGCTGGTGCGGGCTAAATAGGCTTGCTCCGCCTCTCCGAGGGCGATGCCTCCACCTCTTCGTGCGAACTGCAGAGCGTAGGTCACCGAAATATCGGCTGCCGTGAACCTCTCGCCGGCAAGATAGGCAGAGCGAGCAAGCTGCCGCGTCACTAATCCCAACCGGCTCTCGAACACTTCCAGCGCCTTGTTGGCGCCCCAGTTCCGCCGTTCGGCCTCGGGCGCGAGATTGCGGCTGACGACGACGAAGTACATTGAGGCTGCGAGGCCAGCCTCGCCGAGGTGAAGGAACTGTTGGTACGTGGGGAAGGAGGGGTCGTGCGGATCCGGCGCGAGCGGCGTCGGTCCGTAGCGGGCTATCAGATACTCCATGATCGCAATCGACTCAACCATAGTGGCGTCGCCGTCCTGGATCGCCGGGATGAACCCGGCGGGGTTGATGGCCAGGTACTCCGCGTCTTTCTCAACGCCGGCCAGCAGGTCCACCGACCTTAGGCGGTACGGGAGCCCCATCTCCTCCAGCAACCAGACAACCCGGAACCCCCTTCCTTCGCCGAATACGGTGATCATGCCCGTGATCCTCTCGTGACGTGACTAGTCTCTCAAGGACGGTCGAGATCGATTAGATACGACAGGGGGGTATCGTCCCCGGCCGGCGGTCGGGAGCGCGCGAGCCCGCTAAAGCCCTACTCGCGCTCCGACCTGCATGCCCCCCGCCGTCCCCAGGGGGCACCCTTTGTCGTCCCCTTACGATTGACGACGATGCGCGGTAATGACGACCACCGGCATCGAATCGTCGGAGCCAGTGGCTAAGTCGTCGGAAACGGAGGCGGCAACTGCCCGTGGCGAATGCGTGTGTACCAAGGGATTGAAGAGAGCCGTCCATTGGGCTGCGGTGATGACGACTGCGGCGACAACATTCACAAAGCTAAGGCGGTTCATGATAGATCTCCTGGAGTCAGCGTTAGTGAGAACACGAGTGCAATGGTGAGCGTCTGGGGGAGGTGCGTTATCAGAAGAGCTGAAGCGTTGTTCAGCTCTGCTGAACGACGGTGCACCGTGCGTGGGATCGGCCGCAGATTGCGGAACCGTACGCGGATGGCTCGAAAAATTCCGGCACTCTCAGCGTATGATCAGTGTCTTCCAGGACGATGCCTGAGATAGCGACCCGTGGCCAAGCGCGAGACGAATCGGCGAAAAGAAAGAACGCGTCCGCCGCGACCGGCAGCCAGTCCGGATCCGGTCTCCAAGCCCTCAATGGCGTTGACACATACATCGCCTCGCGCAGCGTACCGACGGGCCCCGCTTGCGAGTTTGCGAGTGTTCGTTGCGGTTGCGGAACACAAGAGCTTCACGCGCGGCGCCGACGCGCTCGGTCTTACAACGAGCGCCGCGAGCATGCAGGTGCAAGCGCTCGAGGACTACCTGCGCGTACCCCTCTTTTCCCGTGACGGCCGCAACGTTGAGCTGACTCCGGTGGGAGAGCGGCTGCGACCCAGAGTTGAGCAAGCGCTCGCCGACTTGGAGCGAGCGATCGACGAGGCACGCGCCGATCGTGGATCGGGGCCATTGCGTGTGACGATGCTCGCCTTCTTTCTTTCGCAATGGCTGCTGCCTCGACTACCGAGTTTCACGGCGCAGCACCCGGACATCGACGTGCAGATCCATACATCCGTGAAGTTTGTCGACTTCGTAAAGACCGGCATGGACGTCGGAATCCGGTTTGGTTCGGGGACCTGGCCGCGCTTGCACGCTCAGAAACTCATCGACGAATGGTTGGTTCCGGTGTGCACGCCTACGCAGTTGCAGCGCCATGGGCCCATCACCGAGGCGCGCGATCTGAAGCGCTACAGGCTTCTCCACAGCCCCTATGAGCCGTGGAAGGCTTGGTTGCAAGACCAACACACCGACGGCGTGTGGCCGAGGTCCGGCCCTTCGTTCGACGACGCGGTTGCTATCGTGCGCGCCGCCGAAGCTGGTCAGGGCCTCGCGCTAGCGCGGTGGTCATTGGTCGCTGATGAAGTCACGATCGGTCGTCTCGCAGTGGCGGGTCGCGCAGTCCGTGCCGCGCAGGCCTACCACTTTGTGTGCCCGCCGGCGCACCTTCCGCTCGAGAAAGTAAGGCTCTTTCGAGAATGGCTGGCGGCCGAAAGCGCCCGCTTCCCGTCGCCGCCCGTCGTCGGGTAAGTCGGATACTCATCAGACTTCCTCTGAGGCTTAAGCTCTGAGAAAGTGTCCGTCAGATCCTAGTAATTCCATCCGGCACGACATCGACCTCGAATGCAACTGATCGCCACTTGTCCGGAAGAAACCAAACCGGCCCTGGTTCTCGAACTCGAAGCCCTGGGTGCGCGCAGCATCGCCCTCGGATACCGCGCTGTAGCCTTCGAGGCAAGCGACGCTCTTCTTTACGAGCTGAACTTGAAGCTGCGGACGGCGAGCCGCATCCTGAGGGTCATCAAAGAAGTGGCGGCCAAGTCGCCAGAGATGCTTCGCTCACAGGTCCGGCGCATTCGCTGGGACGAGCTGTTCGACGCGCGTCATGGCTTCATGGTCGAAAGCCAGGGTGACGATGCGGACAAGGGTGGGATGGCACCGAAGCAAATCATTACCCAAGTGCGCGAAAGTATCCGCGAGGTCTTCGAGCGCGCCCAGGGGGTCGCACCGGTCGTTGATCGAAGTGAGCCAAAGGTAGTCGTGGTGGCGCATCTGAGGCACGGCCGCTGTACGTTGAGCTTCGACACCTCGGGCAAGTCGTTGCACAAGCGCGGTTATCGCGAGCAGGGCCATCCGGCGCCGCTCAAGGAAACGCTCTCCGCGGCGATTCTCACCATGGCGGGTTACGACGGCAGCCAGGCATTCATGGATCCGATGTGTGGCAGCGGTACGATTGCCATCGAGGCTGCAATGATAGCGCTGCACAAGGCGCCGCAGATCCATCGCAAGAAGGGCGAATTTCATTTCGAGTGGCTTAAAGATTTCGATCGTGATCTGTGGCGCGTCACTCAGGACCGCGTGCGCGCCGAGAAGCTGGAGGCCCCGACTGCACCAGTCGTCGCCTCAGACATCAACGCAGCCTATGTGGCGATGGCGAAAAAGAGTGCACTGGATGCGCGCGTCGAGAGGTACATGACTTTCAACACGGGTCGCTTCCAGGATGCTGAGCCGCCCGCGACAACCGGCATTCTCGTGACCAACCTGCCGTATGGCGAACGCATTGGTAGCAGCGAGGGCGACATCGTGCAGCTGTACGAGGAAGTGGGCGACACCCTGAAGCAGAAGTTCAGCGGCTGGCAGGCCGCCATCCTGGCCGCTGCCGCCTCGCCGTATAAGGCGATTGGCCTCAAACCAAAGCGCACTATCTCTCTCATGAACGGCAGCATCCCCTGCAAGCTGCTGCTTTTTGAGCTGTATACAGGAACACGGCGTGCGCCGCGCGAGGGTGCATGACGTCCCCGCGCAGAACACGAGCGCGCCCGGCGTGGCAGTGTAAGTCTTTGCATCTCTTTGGTCGGGGTGAAGCCCTGCACGATGTTCCTGCGGTTTCGGTGCGTGTTCGAGTGCGCTGACCTCTTTCGATCGTTTAGCCACAGATCACGGCGTGCCGCACGCTCGCAACATAATACCAACGAAGATCAGGGCAAAAATGCCAAAGGCGATCAAGAACAGGGGGAGATTTCGGTCAACACTGGGTTGCAGTGAAGCCCGGTGCGGATTGGCCGCGTCGACGTACACCGTTACCGACGCTCCGGCAGGAAATCGCTCGATAACGCGTGTCGCGGGGCCTTTCCAATTGAAACGAACCAATGGCCCAACGACGATGGTATCGCCCCGATAGGAAACGCCGTCTACTTCGTACTGGTACTCCACCACCGGTCGGTAGTCTTCCCAGTCGAATTTGACCTCTGACTTGAGGATTGTCCCGGTCACCTTCCGCCAGCGCGTTTTCGGATCGGTAATTGTCGACATGTGGCTGAGTGAATCCTGGACTGTTGCGCCTGCCTAACTTGTTTTCGCCGCGGCCGTCATTTCAACTGCACCCTCGTGCTGCAGAGCGCCAAATTTTCAAGGCCCATACGAACGCGGCCCGCATCGGCTAGGGAAAGCCGGAAGAGTTCATAAAGTTGGCCTGCTGCTTGGGAATGTTGACTGAGGACGTGTTAGGAAACCTTGTCATGAGATTATCACGCGGCGCTCCCGTGGGGTGGCCGGTGAAGTCCAGGGACGGGAATCCACTCAGCAGGAAGTGACCAAGTTCGTGAGCGATCTCCTGCCAGCCGGCTATGTTGGGAATAATGCAGCAGTTGCGCGGATCCCCCTTGGAATCAACCGGCGTATATGCCACCGTAACGGCGTGGTTGCCCGGCTCGGACACCTGCTGTACGCAAAAGATGTTGTAGTCGGACTGGGGGTCCATGTGACTCAGGAGGTTGGATTCGACGTTGGCATCACCAACCGGCACACCCCAGCGGAGGTCGAAGGGCAAATTAATACCCCCTGAATCGCGACGAAACATCAACACGTTCACCTGCGGAATGAGGAGCTTGTTCGCAAATTCTATTGCTTGCAGGACGTCCGTCAGTCCTTTGTTCGATGAACGACGGCTCTTGTCGAACACGAAGTGGATAAAAGTAGCAAGCCTCTTGGGCGCTTTGACGGTGATGTCAAGAGTGGCCAGCCCGGCACTCAGACGCACGGTTCCCGGGCTCATCCCGGTGATCTCGATCGGCCGGCCCGCTGCTGTGCGGGGCAGTTCCGTGAATTTTACCGTACCTGTTTTCGCGAGGTTGAGTGAGAGTCCGTCGCCGTCCGTCAACATCACCTTCTTGGTGCCGCCTGGGAAGGGAACCGAGAGCCAGCGCGGCGAGGCCGTAGTGTCAAAGCCGAGCCCCGAGATCGTCGATGCGTCGGCTGGAGCAAAAGCGGCAGTCATATAATTGAGCCTTGTGTTGAGGATTCGCCAACTCGGCTGCGTCTTTTTGGTATGCCTATCATGGCGTATGAAGTTGAAATTGCATACAATGAAATCGAATAGATGGGTGTCGGGAAATTGGTTGGCAGCGCAACTAATTCCAACCGTTGCGACCGCTCGAACACAGGTACGCGGGGGGCGTTATGAAGCGATCGGGCACTGTCGGGAATGCGGCGGGCATACCGCTACTTTCGTGTTTGATGTTGGCGCTCGCATGCGGGTGTGCCTCACCCGCACATCGGGAATCTGCACCGGTTGTCGAGCAACCGTCTATGCCGACAAGCAGCGAGGGAGCGCATGCAGCGGCGCGCGCCGGAATCTCTTCCAGCCTGGCGGCATTGAAGCTTCCCTTCATCGCAAACCAGGGTCAGGACGCAGCAGGCGTCAAATACACCGCACGCACGTTCGCGGGCACGGTGGCGGTGACAGATGCGGGTCGGCTCCGTTATTCACTGCCAAAGGCGTCGCCGAGATCTTCGCTATCTGCTACGACAGCAGCATTGCAAAGTGTTGTGTTGGACGAAGAATTCGTCGGCGGTACGGCGAAGGACATCGCCGCTGAAGACACTGCGACGCCGGTGGTCAATCGGTTCCACGGCAACGATCCGCGCCAGTGGCAGACCGCTCTGCCCACCTATCAAACGGTTAGTCTCGGTGAAGTGTATCCCGGCATTGCAGTGAAGCTTCAGGCTCACGGCTACAGCGTGGAGAAGATCTTTCGTGTCCAACCAGGAGCCGATCCTTCCGACCTGCGCCTGAAATTCAACGGCAGCGACGGACTCGCAATCACTGCCGGCGGCGAACTCGAAGTCACCACCGGTCTCGGGCCGGTACGCTTCAGCGAACCGGTCGCCTATCAGCTCATCAATGGCAACCGCCAAGTCGTCGAGGTCAGTTATACCGTCGTCGCCGATACCTATGGTTTCAAGCTCGGTAACTACGATCGCAGCAGGGAACTGGTCATCGACCCCATCCTCATATCCACCTTCATTGGCGGATCGGACTGGGACGAATCTTTCGGCATTGCAGTGAATGCCGCTGGCGAAGTGTACGTCACCGGCCTGACCCAATTCGCCGACCTTCCCGGCATAGGCGTAACGTCCGCAGACCAGGTATTCGCTGGTGTCATCGATGCCGACTCTCCGCAGAAGGCGCCCGGCCAAGAAGGGTTCGTCGCCAAGCTAAACCCGAACCTGGACGCGCTTCTCGCCGTCACCTTCATAGGCGGCTCGCACAACGATTCGGCCTTTGCCATCACGCTGGACGGCACCGGCAACGTCTATGTCGCAGGCGGAACGTACTCGGCTGATTTTCCGGGCGTGACGGCTGCGTCGCCCGACTCGACGGTGTCCAGCACCGATGGCTTCGTCGTCAAACTGAACTCCACATTGAGCACCATCTTGGGAGCAACGCTGCTGGGAGGAACGGGAAGCGAGTACGTCCACGCCATGGTTATAGACACGGCCGGCAACGTCTATGTCGCGGGCCACACCAGTTCGACAGATTTTCCCGGTGTTACCGCCGCGTCTGCGGACCCGGTTCGCGTGGGCATCGAAGGATTCGTCGCCAAGTTGAACAGCGGTCTGACAACAATCGCCGCCGCAACGTTTCTCGGCGGCTCGGATTACGACCAGATCCAATCGATCACATTGGGTGGCGGTTCCACCTTGTACACCGCCGGATGGACGCGATCGACCGACTTTCCCGGCGTGAGCAGCAGTTCAGCCGATTCGATCGCGGCCGGGACGGAAGCCTTCGTCGCTAGGCTCAACACCGGACTCACCAGCATTGTCGCGGCCACCTATGTCGGCGGATCCGATGACGATACCGGGACGAGCCTGGCGGTGAACAGTGCAGGCAACGTCTACCTTGCCGGCTACACTGAATCGGCCGATCTTCCCGGCGTGAGTGCCACTTCGGCGGATGCCACCAATGGGGCTGGCCGGGATGGATTCGTCACGCGACTCAGTGCGGGGTTGAACAGCATCCTGCGCACGACCTACCTTGGCGGATCGCACAGTGACTTCGCCTATGCACTGGCGCTCGACAGCACCGGGAACTTGTACGTCGCCGGCAATACCGGATCGGATGACTTTCCCGGTGTCGGTCCAGGCGCTGCGGACCCGGTCCCGACCAGCCACCCTTTAGCAGGCTTCAGGACCGGCTATATCGCGAAGTTGAACGGCGCGCTCACCAGCATTTCATCGGCTACTTTCCTGGGCGGCGAAGGCGTCGATGTCTGGACATTGGCCATTGACGCAACAGGCAATGTCCTCGCCGCCGGGCGGACGGCATCGTCCGACTTCCCAGGAGTGGTACCTGCCTCGGCGGATTCGACGTTTGCCAACGAGGGTGATTACTACGATGGCTACGAAGGCTTCGTGGCCAAGCTCGGGCCCTGTCCGATATCACCGCTGGCAACCGGCGCAGCGCTTGAATCGTGCTCGTGGAGCGATCCAGCGGGTCCGCTATTCGAACCCAGCCGGGTGGATTGTTCCATCATCGATTGCTGCCCGTTCTGTCCCGGCCAGTGGGTTCTCCGCTGGGAAATCTATGCGACCGGCGCACCGCTGACCCGACTGGTGCTGCGCTTCGAAGGACTCGATGCCGCAGCCGTCCAGCGCATCGGGATCGAAGGTCCAGCCTATTGGACGCCGCAAGGCCGTCTCGTGATGACCGCCGGCAACAAGGTCACGTTGCGCGGACTACCTCAGCCTTCCCGATCGGGGCCGTCGTTCCGTATGGCCGTGGAGACCGTGATGTTCTCCGCGGCGCTCGATAGTCGCACCCAACTCGCAGTAACCGAATTCGTGGATGGAAAAGTGATCACGAAGAAGACACTGAAGTACATAGCGTATTGAGGTGGCCGGGGCAACGGCGGATCACAGACGGGGCCACGGCCGGGCGGAACCCGCAGCCCCCCGCGGTTGCCGGGCTTTTCCGGGGTGAGCGGGCGTTTTCCGGAAGTGGCCGAGTCGCTGCCGTCCTCTAGTAGCCCATATTCCGTAACATCCGTAGTCGGTCCATGATTGAGGGCCAGGTGACTTTGCTTTGGAGTGAAACGTGACCGACTCTTCCGACTACGTGCCACCGAAAATCTGGACGTGGACCAAGCCGAGCGGGGGTACTTTCGCCAGTATCAATCGCCCGGTCGCCGGTCCGACCCATGAAAAGGAATTGCCGGTCGGCCGCCATCCACTGCAGCTCTATTCGCTGGGAACTCCCAACGGAGTGAAAGTCACCGTGATGCTGGAGGAACTGCTGGCATCAGGTCACCACGGCGCGGAATACGACGCATGGTTGATCAAGATCGGCGACGGCGATCAGTTCGGCAGCGGCTTCGTAGCGGTGAATCCTAACTCCAAGATCCCGGCATTGGTCGATCGCACTGGTCCGACGCCCATTCGGGTCTTCGAGTCGGGCGCGATACTGTTCTACCTTGCGGAAAAATTCGACGCTTTTCTGCCAACCGAGCGCGCCTCCCGCGCTGAGTGTTTGTCCTGGCTGTTCTGGCAGGTGGGCAGCGCACCGTACGTGGGCGGCGGATTCGGACATTTCTACGTCTACGCGCCCGTTAAAATCGAATACGCCATCGATCGTTTCGCAATGGAAACCAAGCGCCAACTCGATGTATTGAACCGGCGTCTTGCCGATAACGAATACATCTGCGGCAACACCTATACGATCGCCGACATCGCCATTTTTCCCTGGTACGCTGCTCTGGTCAAAGCATGGGCCTATGGCGCTGCGGCGGAGTTCCTCAGCGTGCAGGAATACGCGCATGTTCAACGTTGGGTAGACAAGTTGCTCGAACGGCCGGCCGTACAACGCGGGCGGATGGTCAACCGTACTTCTGGCGAGCCGTCGAGTCAGTTACACGAGCGGCATGATGCCAGCGATTTTCAGACCAGGACACAGGACAAGATCGCGGGGCAGCAGTAGTCGGTGACCCAGGCTATGGCCCGGAGACACCCATGGTGTTGTCTTCCGGTGTCTTGTCGATAAGCTTGTTCAAGGGGTCGATGCCCGCCTTGGCAGGCTGACCGCTGACCCGCAGTTTCAGTTGCGACGTACCGCTTTTGATGCGCATTTTCTGCAACAGCAGTGGAGCGTCCGCCGCATTGAATACGCCTATGTCGATGTCTTCATCCAACGGGACTTCCTGCTCGGCGCCAAGGCCATCGGCTGTTGATTTTTTCGCATTCACCGTCAGCGAAACTTCGTATTTCCCATTGCCGAGCGCGCGGTAGCTCGCGCTGGTTGCTCGGTTGTCGAACAGTGTAATGGTCTCGAACAGGTCTGTGATCAGGTGTTGGTCCTGCGCAGGAGTGACGCCCCGGATCTTCGCCAACAGATCGCGGGAAGTAGGGTAAGGTGGGCCCCGGAGACGCCAATCACTGACGAATTGCGATAGCGCCAGATTCAACGCATCCTCGCCGATGGCATCCTGCATCGCGTACAGGGCAAGACTTCCCTTCTGATAATGCAGGTACCCCGGACCATCTGCGCGCAAGAGTGGCTGCTCCTTCTTGCCTTCCATGCTGCGTCCAAACAGATAGCGATCGAGCTCATATTTGAGGAATCGGCGCATCTTTGCATCGCCGTACTTGTGTTTCAGCACCATCAGTGCGGAATACTCGGCGAGGCTTTCCGTGATGAACTCGCCGCCTTGAACGTTGGCCGGCATGGTCTGGTGCCCCCACCATTGGTGAGCGACCTCATGCGCGGTGACGAAGTAGGGGTAGTCGATATCTTTCGGGTCCTTGTCGTTCACCTTGGCGACAAATCCGATGGCTTCTGAAAACGGCACGGTATTCGGAAACGACTCCGCAAAGCTCGCATAGCGCGGGAACTCGATGATGCGCAGGATATGATGCTGGTAGGGACCGAAATTCTTAACAAAGTAACTGAGTGAGTCCTTGACGCCGGCGACCATGCGATCGAGATCGAATTCGTGGCCGGGCTGGTAGTCGATTTCGATGGCGACCGCGGACTCTCCTTCGCCCCAGTGGTCTTTCCTGACCGCGTAACGTCCCGACTGCAAGGGATAGATGGCCGCCATTTTCGAGTCCATGCTGTAATGGAAATAGGCGCGCCCGTTCTCGGTCCACTGTTTGTCCAAGTAGCCGCTGGTTGTCGCCAGCTGGTCGGCGTCCGTGCTGATCGTGGCACTGAAATCGACCCAGTCGGCATCCGGTGTGAAGCCGATTTGATGCCACACCGGATCATCCAAATCGTGCGCGCGCTCTTTGGGCGGCAGTCCGAACTTCTTGCGAACGCGGTCGGATTGCAGTTCGCCTTCTTCCGAATAGCCGAAGCTGGGTACGAAGTCGGAGCGGGCACCGACGGCCCCATTCAGAAAAGTGCCATTGCTCAGCACGATGCTTTCGGCACCGTCGTTGGTGAAGCCGTGCATCCGATAACTGTTATCGAAGTGGCAGATTGTCCGCTCGCCCGGCGCGAGCGGTGTTTCCAGGCGGTAGTGAAGCCAATACACATCGCGGTCTGCGTCGATGAGCGTGGCCGGCCTGCCAAAGTCCATTCGTTGGATCTGTGCCGTATTCGGCAGCGTGACGTACAGATCAAGAATCGGCTTCCCCGTCTTGTTGACGAGGGTCAGCGCCCCGCTCACGCGCACGCGGTGCTCGCGCGGAAAGATATCTGCAGCGACTTCGATGGCGGTGATTTTCGGCTGCGGCGCATATTCAAGTGACTTGTAGTGCTTCTCATATTCCGCCCGCAGGTGCTGCCGGATGTACTCTGAGCGATAGGGATTCATGACGTGGGTGTTGTAGAAGATCCACGCGCCGCTGCCGACAAAAAGGACGCTGGCCACCGCGGCGGTTGTGATGACAGGAGCACTGATTCGCTGTTGCGCGAGGCGCCAGCGCGTACGCAGATCAGAATCCTTGCCACGGATCCACAGCAGGCTCGCAACGACCAGCAACAGGACCGCCCCAGCGCCCCAGTACAGCTGAAACCACCTGAGCGCGGGCAGAAAGTGCCCATAGCCGTTGATGTCCGAATAGATGATTCTGGGCAGCGCGCCAAATCGATACAGTCGATCCTCGAGACCAAAGTCCGGGAGCTTCAGCAGTACGATGAAGCACAACACGACGATGAAGTGCCCGACATATTTCTGATTGATGAGCACGTGGACCGTCAAGGCCAGCGCGCCGATCATCCAGTAGCGCGGCCACTGCAGTGCGTAGAGGTCGTACAGGTAATGACCGATCTCGAGATTCGTGTAGCCGTTCCAGAGTTGGATACCGATGCTGCAGACCATAACGACAGCCAGCAGCAGTCCCTGTATCAGGAACAACGTGATGAGCTTGCCGAAGAATCCGAGCCAGGTTGGAACAGGCGTACTGTCGAGAATCTCGTCCATGCGCGCGTCGCGTTCCCGCCATACGAGCTCACCGGCGTTAATTGCTGTAATGATGAGGATGAACAGCGCGAAGAAACTGGAAGTGACTTCCAGCACCTGATAGGTCATCGGCCAGGTGTTCGTGCCGTAGATGCTGCCGATATCCTTGGCGCTGCCGATGACAAACAGGGCGCCGCCGGCGACTACGGTATAGAAGCGCGGGCGCTTGACGGTCTCGCGCAAATACAGAGCAATCATGGAGGGTAGAGCGCTCAGGTAGCTGCTCCCTCGTGTGTCGAGCCGGGCCTGCGGATCGGAGAGCACGACTGGTGCGACTGACACTGGAGAGCTATCTGCCGCGGCGGGATTGGCTGCCTGGCGTTTGGATCTGCGCGACCAGCCGGGTGAGCGGGAACCGGCGTAATCCATCTTGAACGCGTGATATCCGGCGGCGGTAACAGCCAAGCCGACGGTGAGCCAAAGTGCACGATTCCACAGCAGCACGCCGATAAACGGAATCTGCCGGGTGTTCTTGTCGGCGATGCTCCAATAGCGTGTCAGCACGTCAAGTGAAACCGTGCCGGCGGGGTCGATCAGCGCCGCCAGCGTCTTGTTTTCCATGTCCCCCAGCAGGTTCACCGCCAGCAGGTAACCAATCAGGACAATCACGCCACCTACATACACGGGAGCCATCGCGCGTGTCAGGATCGCAGTAATGAAAAATATTCCGCCGAGCCACAGGGTATTGGGCAGAACGGTGAACAGATAAGGCCGCACCAGCCCCTGGAAAGAGAACGGAGCGATCTTGACGAGGTCGACACCAGGCCAATGCGCGCCGATCTCCAGACCGATCGCGATGCTCATGAAGATCAGCATCAAGGTCAGGAAGGCGCCGATAAAACGCCCGAAGAAGTAGTCGCGCTTGCGGATCGGCGCCGTGAAGAAGAAGTGGAAGGTGCCGTACTCGAAGTCCTGCTGCACGGCACGGCCCATCACAGCCGCAATGACTGTGACGCCGATGAAGCCGAGTGCCGTCACTGCGACAGCCAACGGATACGGACTGTTGATGAATATCTTGTCGCTACCGACACTCACCGTAGCGTGCTCGATGGCGCCACCGGCGGCCGCCATCCACAGGCCGCTCAGGAACGCGTACAGGACGCAATACACCCATGTGGAAATGAGCTTGAGCCGCGTTCGCAGCTCGAAGATTGCGATGCTCAGCATGGTCGGGCTCATCATGCCGCCCTTGGAACGGCCGGCGGGAGATGACCGGCGATGGCGCTGAAATAGACGTCTTCCAGGTCAGCGTCGCTTGACTCAAATCCCGCTTCAGGCGCCGCGTCTGCGTATGCGCGCACGAGTGTTCGACCTGCTTGCAGCCGTGAGGAGATCAGCGGCAGCCGTGCCTTCAGTTGCGCAACTTCATCTTTGCGAACGGTTTTGCGCCAGATCTTGCCGGCCATGGCTGCAACCAACTGAGCAGGTTCCCCGGTCAGGAGTACGCGGCCTTTGTTGATGACAGCCAGACTTGCGCAAAGATCGGCGACGTCATCGACGATATGGGTGGACAGGATCACGATGACGTCTTCACCGATGTCCGCAAGAAGGTTGTGAAATCGAACGCGCTCCTCTGGATCCAGCCCGGCCGTCGGTTCGTCGACTATGATCAGTTTTGGACTGCCGATGAGCGCCTGTGCGATGCCGAATCGCTGGCGCATCCCGCCGGAAAAGCCGCCGAGATTCTGCTTGCGCACGTCGTAGAGATTGGTGCGTTTCAACAGGGAGTCCACGACTTCCCGCCGCTCTTTGGCGTTGGTCAAACCCTTGAGGCGGGCCAGGTGGTCGAGCAGATCGAGCGCGCTGACCTTCGGATATACGCCAAAATCCTGTGGCAGATATCCGAGCATTTTGCGCAGACGCGCAGGCTCGCGCAGCACATTGATGTCACCGAGAGTGGCGGAGCCGGTATCTGCCTCCTGCAGCGATGCCAGCGTACGCATCAGTGTGGACTTGCCGGCTCCGTTCGGACCCAACAAACCAAACATTCCCGGTGCCAGATCCAGATCCACCCGGTCGAGCGCTTGAACGCCGTTGGGGTAGCGCTTGGACAGTCCTTGGATTTGCAATCGCATTCTGCTGCTCCTCGGTCCGCACCACGACGACCCCAATCATCGCTCAGACTTGCGCTTAGCAGGTATCGACCGTCGCGGGCGGTGCTCCGTTCGTCGCATCGAGTCCAGTGTCGCGTTCGATGACTCGGAGCGCAGGAAACCCCATAATGGATGAGCTGAATGTGACTGTGACGGCATGTGGGCCACTTCTGCTTTGGAGTTGACCATGTACGCTTCTTTCAAGCTCCATCAACTAACGCCCGCCGATGTCCCACTCCTTCGATCACTGAACGCGCTGTTTGGAGAAGCGTTCGGCGAACCTACGACATACGTCGCGGAGCCGCCCAGCCATGCATATCTGGAGGCGCTGCTCGCAAAGGAGCACGTAGTGGCTCTTGTGGCGCTTGTCGGGCAGGAGGTCGTAGGCGGGCTCATTGCCTATGAACTAGATAAGTTCGAGCGCGCGCGGCGCGAGCTCTATATCTACGACCTAGCCGTGGGTGAAGCACATCGCCGCCAGGGCATCGCGACGGCTCTCATCAAGCGCGTGCGCGAGATTTCGGCCAAGCGCGGCACCTGGGTCGTCTACGTCCAAGCCGACTACGGCGATGAACCGGCGATTGCGCTGTACGACAAACTAGGAACCCGCGAGGAGGTGTTGCACTTTGACATCAAAGTGTCGGGCAAGCCGCGCGAGTGCAGATAGAGGCCGCTTCAAAGTGACGGAGGCGGCACCAGCGTAATTCTCCGGGCGTTACCTAAGTACCCGGTAAGGACAGCAACAATGCCGAAATTTACCCGCGCCGCGCTATTAGTGGTCGATGTGCAAAAGGCGACGGATGCGGCGTATCACGCCGCCGAGGGTCCGCGAAATAACCCGGGCGCTGAAGAGAACATCGGACGTCTTCTCGCGGCCTGGCGGCGGGACCACCGGCCGATTATTCACATCCGCCATGATTCAACCTTTCCGGCTTCCGCTTATCGGCCCGGACAAGAGGGGAACAATTTCAAGGACGAGGTCGCACCGGAAGCGGGCGAGACAGTTATTCCGAAACGAACGAATAGCGCTTTCATCGGAACCGGACTCGAGCACCATTTGCGCGTGGCTCCGGGCTGGACACGCTGGTCATCACCGGGGTGAGTACTAACAACCGAGAATCAATGACGTTTCGAGCCACCAGCGAGTTGCGCAACGCAGTGGCGCGCGAGCGCCAGTGAGAGTAGATAATACGCTCATGACGATCTCGTTCACGCGCACTCTGAGATTCAAAGTCCGTTCCGAATCCTACGGATGGTTGAGTGCGGCCGCAGTGGAAGTGAACCAGGTCTTCAACTTTTGTAACGAAGCCGCACTGCTCGCAGCGACCCGTACGGATGTAAAGCGCAAATGGTTCACGGGTTTTGACCTGTGTAACTTGACGTCGGGTTCCGCGCAGTACTTTGAACGCATCGGCGCGGATACCATTCAGCGCATCTGCGTGGAATATGCGCAGAAGCGTTCAGCGGCGAAGCGGCGCCGGCTGCGGTGGCGCATCAGTCGCGGCGCGCGTCGCTCCCTCGGTTGGGTTCCATTCAAGGCCGCGAGTTTGAAGCGCAAAGGCCGCGCACTGCGGTTCTGTGGCAAGACGTTCCGGATATTCGAGGCTGAGCGTCTGAATGAGATGAAGTGGGGCCAGGGCTGTTTCGCGCAGGATGCGGTGGGCGATTGGTGGTTGTGTGTGCCTGTGAAGCTGCCAGTGGAACAGCGTCCGGCGCCTGAGGAATCGGTGGGGATCGACCTGGGCCTGAAAGACATCGCGGTCACGAGCGACGGCGACCGTCTGGAAGCGGGCCGGTTCTATCAGGGGCTGGAAGCGCGGATCGCCCAGGCACAGCGCCGCGGCCACCGCCGCCAGGCGAAGCGCTTACATCGCAAGGCCGCGCGACGCCGAGCCGATGCGCTCCACCAATTCAGTCGCAGGATAGTGAATCAATACGAAACAATCTTCGTGGGCGATGTGAGCAGCCAGAAGCTGGTCCGAACACGGATGGCGAAATCCGTGCTCGACAGCGGTTGGGGCATGCTCAAGCGGATGCTGCAGTACAAAGGCGAGCACGCCGGCAGGTCCGTGGAAATCGTCAGCGAGAGGAACACAACACGGGCATGCAGCGTCTGCGGGGCCTTATTAGGCCCCAAGGGTATGGACATGCTCGCTGTCAGACATTGGGAATGCCGGGAATGTGGTGCCTGGCACGACCGCGACCACAATTCGTCGCGGAACATTCGCTATGTCGGGCTTAGGAAGCAAGCCTCCGTGCGCGGGAACGAGCTTTTGCATGACATGATCCCCGTCGAACCGGACCGACCCGTCCGCGTGAGACATGGATGGGGAGCGTGTTATGCAACGGCATGAGCTCCGGGAGTACTGCACCGTGCTCGATACGGCGGCTGTGCTCGCCGACGGATAGGCAGCACCCGTATCCCAATGACGCCGCGTACGCCGATGCCTTCGACCTGGCATTACCCGGGTCAGATCACTCAATGCGCATCGGCGAGCGGCAGCGCCTTGCCGTCGGTGATCGTGATGTCGAGCGCGAGCGCGTCGAGACCTTCCACGCAACCGAGGTTGACGCGGTAACGGTCCTTGCCATCCTCGCCAGCAACGGCACCGTACGTAGAGATGCCGCAGGTCTTGCAGAAATAGTGGCGCATGACTTTATCGTTCCAGAGGTACACGCTCAGATCGCGCTCATCGGCGTGCGGCGTGAAGTCCACGTCCGGAATGTAGTTCGACGACACCACGGCACCCCTACGGACACACAGCGAGCAGTTACAGCGTTTGCCGGCCGTGATCTCGGGGCTGCGGAAGGAAAAGCGCACGCGTCCGCAATGGCAGCGAGCGTGGTACTCCATGGTCTGACCTCCTAGTCTCGTGAGCGCGTCTCCGTCCTTGTATAGCAACCAAGGGCGCAAGGATAGGATCGTAGCGCCCGATGAGCTCGCAGATGATGCGGGGGCTTACCCGCGTTTAGTCAGTGACTTTCAGCTGCGGATTCCATAAGACTTCCCACACGTGACCGTCGGGGTCGGCAAAGTAGCCGTCGTAGCCACCCCAGAAGGTTTTGCCGGCGTTCTTGATGATCTTCGCGCCTGCCTGGCGCGCGCGAGCCATCGCAGCGTCGACGTCCTGCGCACTATTGACGTTGTGACCGAGGATGACCTCCGTCGAGCTGTGCGGCGCCTTCGCCAAGCCCGCGTCGTATGCGATGTCGTCGCGCGCCCAGAGCGCGAGCTGCAGTCCGGGCTGCAAGTCGAAGAATGCGATGGCGCCGTGCGCGAACTCTTTGCCGATGATGCCCTCAGTCGGCCAACCGAGGCCGTCGCGATAGAAAGCGACGGCCCTGGCGAGGTCGTTCACGCCGAGAGTGACAACGGTGACGCGGGGTTTCAACGTTTCGCCTCCAACTGAAACTGAAGTGAACGCGCAGAGGAGCAGGGCAAGCACCGATCGAGTGAGGGCAGTCATTGGTCGTTCTCCAAGGTTTGCGACCCTTCTTTTCGCCTATCGCTCGATCGAGGGATTGGACAAAACCGCCAACGGCTCAGTATGGTTGGTTATGGTTTCGGACATCCCCGTTCCGGCGGTGCTCCTCGGGCAATCGGCCAGCGTGTACGCCGAACGTCCAACATTCGCGCCGCTGCGGCGACACTTCGCTTGCACGTGGTTTCACCGCGTGCCGCAGGATCGGCCGCACTCGACACTGGTCGTGCCGGACGGCTGCGTGGATCTGCTTTGGGCGCGCGGCAGCTTGCGAATCGCCGGGCCTGATCGCGAAGCGAAACTCGAAGCGATTCCGCCGGGCACCACTGTAGTCGGCCTGCGATTTCAACCGGGAGCCGCAGCCGCGTGGCTGCGCATCGCGACGTCGGAAATCGTCAATGCGCGCGTGCCGCTCGACGCATTTTGGGGCGCTGAAGCCCGCCGCCTGGCCGATCGCATCGCCGAGAACGGCACGCCGACCGAGATCGCGCAACGACTCGAAAGTGCGTTGGCTGACAAATCTGCAAGCCTCGCTCCGTGGAACGACGTGCCGCGCTCGATCGTCAAGCTGCTTCAGGAGAACCGCCACACAGGCGTGCACATCGTTCGTCACTTGAGCCGCGAGCTGCAGTTGAGTGAGCGCACGCTACTCCGGCGCTGCCGCGAGAATTTCGGCTACGGGCCGAAGACACTTGATCGCATTTTGCGATTTCAGCGTTTCCTACGTTTCGCGAGCGCACCGGAGCCCGCGGGAACGGCCAACATCGCAGTCGCGGCGGGATATGCCGATCAGTCGCATCTCATTCGTGAGACGCGCGCGCTCGCGGGACTGACTCCCGCGGCCGTCCGCACGCAAATCGCTTGCTAGTGCCGATCGCGCCGCGATCTTTATGGAAGACAAAAATGCTGACAGAAGTTAATGCACGTAATCTGGCGTCGCATTGGATTCGTGCGTGGAATGCCCACGACCTCGATGAAATCATGTCGCACTACGCAGAAGATGTTGTTCTCGTATCACCGGTTGCCGCGAAGATTCTGAACGACTCATCGGGCGCGGTAACAGGCAAGGAAGCTCTCCGAGCCTATTTCAAGAGAGGACTGGATGCGTACCCGAATTTAGAGTTCGACCTTATTGACGTGATGTGGGGAATTTCCAGTGTCGTTCTTTACTACAAGAACCAGAAGGGCGGAAAGACGGGCGAATTTATGGAAATTGATTCGAAAGGCAAGGTCGTGCGCGTGGTTGCAAATTACAACCAGTGAATGAGGGCATAACAAGCGCTTGGATGCTTTGGTAAACCGCCATCAGCTTGACGGAACGCTGCCGAATCGCCAGAAAAGCGCAGTCGCTCGGATGCAAAGTGTTGAGCGAGCCGTTCCGCGTCGTTGGTGAGCCTCGTGTCCCTCCGTCAAGGCGGGTTCTATCGACGACGGCATCGAAGTTGGATCCATTTCGCGAGCGCGTCATAGGCATGAAGGAAAATTTGATGCTGATGACGTTGCGCAAAGGCGCGCGCCTCCCGGCTAAATGATGACGTGGTGACAATCATCGCCTGGCTGGCGTTATGGTCCTCCATCACGCCATAGAGCTCGCGCACGGAATTGATTCCAACAGCGCGATCCTTTCGGTATTTCTTTACTTGTACCAGGCACAACACACTGCTGACACCGGTAGTGAGGCTGGCTCGGATATCGACGCCGCCGTCACGGGTGGGAGGCGTGAGCTCGACATTCCAGCCTTGGCTCGAAAGCAGGTCTGCCACGAGCTCTTCAAACTGACGCGGTGTGAGCAGAAAAATGGATTCGGGTGTGAGCTCGAGCGATTGGGCGAGGGCGTGTCGCGTCATCGGCTGACAGCGCGTTCACTAATATCCTGTCTTCTCGCGCCAGTTGCCGATTTCCTCGCTGAAGCGGCGCATGATTTCCTCGAGCACCACCTCCGGCTTTTTGCCCATGCCAATCGACAGCAGAATAAAGTCGGGAACGGTCATCTTCCGATGACCACGTTCCATGTTCCTGATCTGCTCGTCTGTCAGACCCAAGCGATTGGCCAACTCTTTGCGCGTGAGGCGCTCGTCTCTGATGGACTCGACTGCCTTCTGGACAACGTTTTCAAAGAAGACGACCCCCTCGTCGTACGCTTTCTCGGTTTTCCGTCCCTTGTCTATCTTTGCTGCCACGCGTAAGTCCCAGGACTTGGGCGAGGCACACTAGTTACACCAAACTAATCCTGAAATTACTATTTCGGCCTCTATGGACCGTATATGGTCGTTCTCGACCATTCACCACAGGATATATACCGTAGATTCCTCGTCTGTTACGGTGGGCGGGTCCGACGCCGGATACAGTGTCTCAGTTGCGTGAGAACTTACCGCGCGACAGTGATCCCGTCATTTCCGACCCACATGAGAGAGCGGTTCGCTCAGGAGTGAACGCATCTTGATCTCGCCATATGCAAGGCATATGCTAACAAAATGTAGATTTGAGAACATGAGATGAAGCGCGCGAGAACCGGAAAGAGTAAATCAGCGACATTGAAGGCGGCGGCAAGGTCGATGTCCGGCGCCGTTGCCAAAAGAGCATCCATATTTCGCAATGGCGCCAACCAGGCCGTGCGGCTCCCGCAAGAATTGCGCTTTCCGGAGGATGTCAAAGAAGTGCGAATTCGCAAGCAAGGAGACGGGTTATTCATTACGCCCGTCAAGCCGAACTGGGCATCGTTCTTCGCGTTGCAGGTAGACGACGTACCAGATGATTTCCTGGAGAACCGCGACGATTCGCCGCCGCAGTCGCGCGATCCGCTATGACGGGATTCATGCTGGATACAGATATCTCCAGCTACATCATCAAGCGCAGACCAGCAACACTGGTAGAGAAATTCGAGAAATACGCCGAAACGCTGAACGTGTCCGTGATTACCGCAGCAGAGTTACGTTTTGGAGCGCAGAAGGCGGGTCGGCCGAAGCTCACCGAGCTGGTCGAGGCGTATTTGGAGCGGCTTGCAATTCTCGACTGGACCAACGAAGTTACAAGCCACTATGCGCGGATCCGCTCTGAGTTGGAGCGTTCCGGAAAGCCGATCGGGAACATGGACCTGCTTATCGCGTCACACGCGGTATCTCAAGAGATGACCCTGGTCACCAACAATATCAAGCATTTCTCGAATGTTCCGGGACTCAAGGTGGAGGTGTGGAGTTGATCTGTCGCCACCTTAGGCTGCTCGGAATGACAGTCGGATTCGAATTTGATGTAGCGGTTGGCAGTTCGTCACTCGGCAATGTCGCTGCAGAACAGGGTCGGCGCTTGCCGGGGAGATAGTTCGAACGACCTGGCGATGTGACTAAACTGTCGTCAATTCACATATCGGCGGCGCCGTGGCGGGGATAGTTGAAATCCGGATGATATTCCCAATCAGTCAGGTACCTATGTCTGAGATCACCCACGCACCCCGGCGGCCGGCCAAACTCCTCCAGTCGTGAGCACCTGAAACTCCTCCACCCCTGATGTGAACGGGCGCCGGTCGGCGCCGGGGGCAAATTGCGGCGGGACGTTACGCTGCCCCTCTTTTTGCAG